>OCVQ010001208.1_pt1 | contig 20426 bp, 23 predicted proteins | sample 1539061 | NCBI WGS metagenome assembly OCVQ01 (sample SAMEA3355526, study PRJEB22509) | marine metagenome | biome: marine; feature: river plume; material: water | place: USA | collected 2010-08-08 | depth 0.5 m | reverse complement strand
AATACATTATATTCTTCCCAATGATCACCTATGTCATCTATAAATACAGCATTTGAATTAATATCATTAGGATTAACTTTCTTACGTCTTCTGTAAGATACCATAAATGCAGGTTCAATTCCAGAAGAAGTCTGTGCCATTAATGAAACAGTTCCAGTTGGAGCAATTGTTAGCAATGCAATATTACGTCTGCCGTATTTCATTAAGTCAGCATATAATTCAGGATCTGCTTCTTGGATTCTAGATAAGAACGGATGATCTTGTTCTCTAGCAGGATCCCATATAGCAAATGTTCCACGCTCCTTAGCTAATGTATTAGAAGATCTAAATACTTCTAATGCATATACTTTATGAACTTCTTCTGCGAACTTAGTAGCTTTCTTAGTTCCATATGTTAATCCTAACGCAGCTAACATATCTCCCTCTGCAGTAATTCCTACTCCAGTTCTTCTACCTTCTTTACATTTCTTTTGGATTCTAGTCCATAATTCAATTTCTACTCGTTTAGTAGTTTGAGCCTCTGGATCACTTTTTAATTTTGTTAGAATACCATTGATTTTTTCTACTTCTAAATCTACGATATCATCCATCATTCTTAGTGCATATCCTGCGTGAGTTTTGAATGTTTCAAAATCAAAATAGGCATCTTTAGTAAATGGATTAATTACATATGACAACAAATTAGTTGCAAGTAATCTACATGAATCATCTGGGCATAATGGAATTTCTCCACATGGATTTGTCGAAACTGTTTTATATCCTAGATCTGCATATCGATCAGGTAGAGATTCTCTAATAATTTGATCCCAGAATAAAACTCCAGGTTCTGCTGATTTCCAGTTATTCGCTACTATCTTATTCCATATAGCATGTGCATCGACGTCTTTAGTAACTGACGGAGTATCTGAATCTACTGGCCATTGTTGTGTGTATTTACCATCTCCAATAACAGCTCTCATGAATTCATCATGTGCTTTAATTGATACATTAGCACCAGTAACCTTTGTACCATCTAACTTAGCATCAATAAATGCTTCAGAATCCGGATGTTTAATAGACATAGATAGCATTAATGCTCCTCTTCTTCCGTCTTGTGCAACTTCTCTAGTTGAATTTGAATATCTCTCCATGAAAGGAACTACACCAGTTGATGTAAGTGCAGAGTTATTAACTCTACTTCCTTTAGGTCTAATCGCTTCTAATGTGTGGCCAACTCCACCTCTACGCTTCATTAGTTGAACTTGCTCCTGATCAGTATTCATGATTGCTCCATATGAATCTGATGGACCGTTGTGTCCAATTACAAAGCAATTAGATAGTGATACTGTTTGAAAATCGTTCCCAATACCACTCATTGGAGATCCTTGTGGTATAATATACTTGAAATCTTTTATGAGTGATAGGATGAGCTCATATGACATCGGATTTTCATATTTTTGCTCTATTCTAGAGATTTCAGATGCAATTCTTACATGCATGTCATCTGGTGTAGATTCATAGATATTACCATCTGAATCCTTTAATGCATATTTGTTAACCCATACATCGGCGGCAAGTGTATCACCATTAAAATATATTTGAGATGCTGCGACTGCTTGTTCTCTAGTATACACAGTTAATTCTTTTTTAGCGTTAAGCATAACTTCCATTGTTGTATTCATTTTTTTTATTTTGTTCCAGTTGATCCAAATCCGCCAGCTCCACGTTCAGTTACTAAGTCTCCAAACATTTCATCCTCAGATGATGCCTCTTCAACTGTTACATAATTTACAGGTAAGCATAATACTTGAGTAATTTTGTCACCTGGATTTATTCCCTGTGATTCTGTACCTACATTCTTAAGGTCTATGTGGATCTCTCCAGTATAATCTTCATCGATTACACATGCTCCAACCATTAGGCTCTTCTTTGCGGCAATTCCTGATTTATTCATTGCGACTAATGCATAACCATGTGGTACTCTAGCTTTTATTCCAGCTGGGATGAATGCAGATTCTCCAGGATTTAATACTATTGATTCTTGATCGTTTGGAACAAACAAATCAATTCCAGCGGAACCTTCTGTTCCTCTGACTGGCATTTTTACATCTCTAATTCTTAAGATTTTCATATTTTATTAGTTTTCAGTTTTTGCGAGACCACACTGCCGCCAATTGGCGGCAGTTGTGTTCTAATTTATGTTATTAAAATTGGATACGTTTATAAGTTTCATGTTCGAATTTATTTATTCTGATTCTACAAATTCAAACTTCAAACTTTTGTTTATTGGATCAACTTTTGAAACTTTTACCATTGGATATTTGTTTAAGTTTCGTTCTAGGTCCGTTCTTCTCATTGTTACTTGATATGATTCTCCATCGATGTAGATGCTTATTGAATTATTATTCGAATCTACCTCATATTCAAAGCTTTCTCCCTCTGTTCTGGTTCTAAGGTCATCCCATTGTTTCTTTTCAGAATCAATAGTGTCAGCATCCAATGTTAATACGATACGATACTGAGATCCCTTTCTAGTAACATTCTTGATATAGAAGTCTATCTCATCTCCTGCTTTTAAAGTAGATTTGACATCATTGTAGTTTTCGAACTCAGATGAGTGAATCAGACCAGTGTAATAACCTTCGAATTCTACGAATACTCCGAAATCATACGGCTTATTTGTTAATGTTCCAGTGTATTTTTTACCGAACTGTAATTCGCTAACCATAAGTGGCATAGATTTTTGAATGTATTTCTTATATGATAGAATGAACAGGTCATTAGACTTATCATAATTGTCAACCATTACATTTAATGTTTCTCCTAATAATTTAGAGAAATCTCTAATTACATTGGCTCCAGCATGAGATCCTGGAATGAAACATTCAATTGTATCTTTATACATTGCAACATATCCACCTTTAATAAGCTTCTTGATTTTAACTTCAAACCAAGTTTTATTAGCAAAGTGAGCGTTCAATTCTTTTTCATAGTTTATAGATACGCATCTCTTTTGAGATCCAATATAACTTCCACTTCTATCAGTTTTAATGATCATTAGGTTAAAGTTAGTATTGTCTCCTTTTGCTAATTCATCAATTGACGAAGAGAATTCATTGAATGGAATTATTATTTCAACTGCTGAATTTACTTCAGTCGCTTTGATATACTTTCCATCAAATGAAATTTGATTTGCAGTAACATCATAGATACTACCAATTGTTAAATCTTTACATGCATGAATACTGTTACCAGTCTCAAGCTCATATGCTTTCATCTTGTCATATAGCTCTTGAGCATATGGCTCCTGGCAATATATTTTAATTCCAGCTTTAGCATCCTCAGCGGTAACTTTCACTCTGGTATTATATTTACCAGTATTAGCAAAGATATCTTCTGAGCTAGCTGTGTTATTTTTATTCGTATCCATATTATTATTTTTTATATAAGATTATACTACGGCAAAATTCTTTAGTTTTCAAAATTTTACAAATAAGATCTAAAAAATCCAACTTGTTCTGCACCAACTGAATTGAACTCATCTAAGAATATTAGAAGTAATAAATTTTTCATTGTGAGTCTCTCCCATGGTGGAATATCGTCGGCACTTAGAATTGGGTGTATTGCTTTGATTGTATCAAGCGTACCACTTACTCCAGCACCTGCTACCATTAATCCTGCAATTGGGTTATTTACAATTGGAGTAAGTGCGGTTTTTAAAAGCCCAGATGCAGACTTTACTGCGTCTTCATTTATTATAAATTGTGACTTTGATTTTGGGATAGAGAATTTTAGTTGTCCCTTAGCAATGAATAATGCTTTTGCAGTTGGTCCAAATGGTGGAAAATTAAATACAGTATTTTCTAAAACGTTAAGATTTAAACCCTTTGCTGTTTTTAAATTTGGAGCATTTATTATCGCATAAAATGGTTTAAGTTTTTCCTCAAGTGTATCGGACATTGAGTCTATAAACTTCTTCATAAATGCTTTTATATCATTTGGATTTGCGTATATAAAATCAGTATCTAAACTTTGAGAATTTTTATTCAATAGATTATTTTTAAGATATTCTTCGAGTCCCTTTCTAATTATCGGTTTAACTATTGATAAATTAATTGAGGTTTGTTTCTTAAGCTGCTGAGCTCCTAATATACTTGGAAAACTTGCTTGTGGCATAGATAATGCTCCAAGTATTCCACTAAACATATCAGTTCCTGCCTTTAGATTTAGTTGTGGCTTTGGAATTGAAATTGAATCTGGTACAGAATTTTTTATCATATTCAATAATCCAAATCTAATATCTCTAGGTGACACACTAGGTTTTCCGCCAAACATTGATTTTAGAGAATCAGGTGACATATTTGAAATTGCATCTTTAACTAAGTCAACTCCCTGATCGATTGCGAATGCGACAAGTGGTGGAAATGGATATCCAATTGAGAACGTATCAGACGGACAGCATTTAGCGAATGGATCTATTTTAATACTTACTCCAGAAAAAGCTGAAATAATAGCAGGAGTCATAGATAGAGTCTGCTTTACTCGATCTGAATCTAGAGCCTTTGACATCGATTCTTGCACTTTGGTGTAATCCCTTACTGCTTTTTCTTTTGCTTCCGGAGTAGATGCATCGTCTACCTTTTTCTTAGATGCTTTTAATTTATTAGTAGCTGATCCGGCGTCAATTGGTTTAGAGCCTACTCCCTTTGCTTTTTCAACTACTTTATCTAGAGCAGTTTTCATATGCTCCTTTATTTTGTCTATATTCTCATTTACTCTAATACTACCTGCCGGAATTGCTGCTTCTATTTCTGATTTATATTTAGCAATAGCAACACTTAGTATATTCTTGACTGTTGCTGCTTGATCTGATACAAATTCTTTATCATTACTAGTTGACATCTCCTTTGAAAGATCATTTGATGCATCAGTTGAATCTGGCTTAGGATCTAATTTATCAGTCTCCTTTGGAAGTATAACAGTTGGAAATGTTATCTTATCAAAATAATCTAATAAATCTGCTACGTATGCATTAATTTTATCATTTATATCTAATCCATCGGATTTAAGCTTCTCATTTATCTCCTTGAATTTAGAAGTTTCTCCATTTTCCATGGCTTTTAGCTTTTCAGCCTTTAGTTCCTCTTTGCGTATAAATGCTTGTTCTTTTAATTTATTAATTCGAGTAGTTAATGGTTTACCAAGATCGTCCATTGTTTTGAATATCTTCTTCTTGATATTAGCTACCATTTGTTTAACTTCTTCTCCTTTATCTGCCGCTTCTGACATTTTAGTAGTTGCGGGTTTTTTCTTGTCAACTGCTTGTTTTTTGGTATTTTCAATTTCTTTTTTAGCCTTAGCTTCTCTTACTTTGTCTCCAGAATTTCTAGCATCTCTTAGCTTTCCTTGTAATATTCCTACTCTTTCTGTGTCATATTTAGATAGTAATTTATTTGGATCTAACGATCCTACTTTTGCTAGATCAATCTTAGACTGAACTGACAGTGGTATCTGAATTAAAGGTTTAATTAATTCATCATCTGCATCGGATCCAAATTTCTTAGAAGATCCTCTAACTGTGATTAGGTGTTGTTTATATCCAGAAGCTGATAAGAAGAATACAACAGGTGATATAAATACTCCATTAATATTTAAGAACGTTACTAGAACTCCAAGTGGAGTTGAGATTGCTATAAGTGGAACCCATACTTGTGGTAATGGAATCTTTATGAGTTTAGCAGGAGTCGGTATTATTAGACCAACTGGCCAATATCTAAAGGTAGTTGGATTATTTGGAATTGGGAATAATCCTTGTTTTGTGGCAAGTTTTGCAAATTCCTTCCAGTAACATAATTGACTGAAATTTGGAAGAGTAGGATCAATTCCATCTATGCTTTGAAAAAATGGGTCACTTCCTAATACATCTTTAACATCTGGACATGGATCCTCTGCATCTGGAATATTTCCAAAACATTTCTCATTTTTTTCTTTAAGTGACTTCTTTATCTTTTCGGCAGTTGGTTTATCTGCTAATATTACTTCTATTCTATTAATCTCTTCTTCTAAATCAGATAGACGTTGTGTAAATATTGTGTTTGCGTTATTTATAGCGTCAATTGCGGTTTGTGAGCTGCTGTACATTCCAGTTGCAACAGTTTTAGTGCTCCCATCTGGTTGTGTAATTTGAGCAGTACCTGATTGGCTAAATAAATTTACTCGTCCAATTGCTAATAATAATTCGACATCATATCTTGCTACTAACTCGAGTTGTCCTTTAACTCTTTGTAATTGTGATTCTACTATATTTGCTCTTATTTGTTTACGTCTAGTTTCAAAATTATCATCAAATTCTTGATAGAAGTTTTGAAGTCTGTCAATATCATTTATAAAGTAATCAGTCCCAGCTTCCCTTTTGGTAATAGTGGACTGACCTTCTAATTTTGGATCAAGTTGTTGTATATCTGACGTTAATCCTCGCTCTTCAATTGTGAAGAAGTTGTTAATTGGATCCTCAAACTTATTATAATATCCAGTATATAATGATCCACTTGAATTAAAGTTAGTATTTGCAGAAATATTTGATATTGAATATCCTGGACCATTGTTAAAAAATGAATTTTTAAGTAGAAGTGGATTATTTTTAACTGGGAAATCTTCTTTATATAGAGATCTTGCGCCAGTATTTATATTGAAATCCTCTTTTTCTAATTTCATTAGAAATAATTCTTGGAATTTAATATCGAATCCTACTAGTGGATTGGATATAACATCAGTATATGATCCTACTGGAGTTTTAATACTCATTGATATGTATTCCGAATATCTTCCAAGTCCATCATCAATTGATCTAATAGCAGAGTCTGAAATTGTTTTTCTTATTTCAGACACTAACGCAGTGCGCTGTGATTCATTTGCATCTGTAAAATTAGCGAATCCATTAATTATGCCATTTGACATAAGTGGGTATTTAGCCTCAGTATTGGATCTCAATTCCTCATTATTTTTAAATGATTTTTCATTGCTATCTATAATTGACTGTAGTCTTTCAATTTCATTTTGAGCAGCAGTTATTACTTGATTACTTGGAACAGTTAATGACTGTTGATAATCAATACGTGCCCTTTGATTAGGAATAAGAGTGTTTTTATGATAGTTGATGTTGTCTCTTAATCGTTTCATTTCTGCTAATATTGGAGCAAATTCTCCTAATATTATTGCCATTCTTTTAGAACGTTCTTCATAATAATATTTAAGTGGAGTTATATTATCTTGGAATTCATACAATCTACTAATTAGGACATTATATTTAGTATGTCGATCAAGTTGATCTTTAATATCTTTGTTTACCTCTTGTACTGATTCCATGCATTCACTTCCATCGAATGGTTTTTCTCTGGTATCAAGTACATCAATTGGAGTTTGATCAAATCCTAAGCCCTTTCTTATATTATCAGATGGAGCACCACTGTCTCGACATGATATGTCGTCTAGACTAGTAAGCATTGGAGTAATAGATGATGCTTCTTCACATTTAGAAGCTTGAAGTAAACTATCAAGTTGTTCCTTTGTAAAATTATTATTGACTTCCTCTAATGATAAGCCGGTAATTACTGCAATTTCGTTTAATAGTTGATCTAATAATGAGGCCACGCTTTATTCTTATTTATTTAAACACAAAAAGCCCTCATGACAAGGGCTCTTTGGTTGAGAAAAGGTAAAGAAGTTATGCTTCCTTAACAGTTGGCTTTTCAATTAATACACATTCGGTAGTAATCAATAGGCCTGATACAGATGCAGCATTTTCAATGGCCGATCTTGTAACCTTGGCCGGATCAATAATACCCGCTTCGATCATATTCACATATGTTCTAGTTCGGGAGTCGTAGCCATTTGTATACTCATCTGTAAGATCTTTAGCAATAACGTCGGCGTTAATTCCGGCATTCGCAAGTATTGTGTTAAACGGTGCTTTACATGCTTTGATTAAAATATCAACTCCAATATTTGAGTCCCCAAATGTAGTTGTATCTTTTTCAATATCCATTGCTGCTCTCAATAGTGCAATACCTCCTCCTGGAAGAATACCACCATCTACTGCAGCTTTGGTCGCAGCTAATGCATCATCAACTCTGTCTCGTTTTTCTTTTAATTCCATGTCAGTGTAAGCTCCAATTCTTAGAATTGCAATTCCACCTTCAAGTTTAGCTAATCTTTCTTTCAACATTAGTTTTTCAGATTCATCAACTTGTGCTTCAATTTGAGATTTAATCTCTGTGATTCTACTATCGATTGCATTTTGAGATCCTCCACCGTTAATTATTGTGGTTGTTTTTTCAGATACAATAATTCTATCTGCAGTACCCATTATGTTTGAAACTTTAGATGGATCAATTTGTGTGATATCATGTCCCTCAAGTTCAGATAGAACTCCGGCTCCAAGAACTGCTGCAATGTCTTTTAATTGATCAGATTTTGATTTACCATGTCCTGGCGCTTGAACTGCACACACATCAAGAATTCCATTTGATTTATTCATCACTAGGGCTTGAAGTGCATCGCCTTCCATTCCACTTGATATAATTAATAGTGGTCGTTTTTTAGTATTTGCTAATTCAAGTACGTGAATTAATCCTTTAAGTCCTTTTATTTTACCATCAAACATAAATATTAAAGGATTCTCTAGATTTACTTCCATCTTACTTAGATTATTAATGAAGTATGGAGAAAGATATCCTCCTCCAAATGACATACCTGTCATTAATTCTAGGTAAGTTTCATGAGTTGGAGAATTGTCGATTGTTATTACTCCATCATTTCCTACTTCTGCCATTGCCTTTGCAATGATGGATCCGATTGTCGTATCTCCATTTGCTGAAATAGTAGCAACTTGCTCAATTTGCTCATTGCTTGTAATCTTAATGCTATTTTTGTCTAGGCTTGCTTTGATCTGCTCAAGAGCTTTATCTATTCCCTGTTTGATATCCATAGGATCAAATCCTGCCTCAATCATCTTGATCCCCTCGCTTAGTATAGCTTGAGCCAATACAGTTGCGGTAGTAGTTCCATCACCCGCATCTATTGCAACCTTAGCGGCAACGGTTTTAACCATCTGGGCTCCTAAGTTAGCAACTGGATCTTCTAGGAATACCTCCTGTGCGACACTTACCCCATCCTTAGTAATAGCGTACTGATTAGCTCTGCCCAATACAACGTTACGACCCTTTGGTCCTAAAGTTACTTTTACTGCGTTAGCCAATGCATCAACTCCCTCTTTAAGTTTATTACGTGATTCGCTACTGAATGATATTTGTCTTGGATTCATATTTATAATTATTTAGTTTATTATACAAGTGTTATTATTAAAAGTTTTACAATACAAAGTTATTTTTATCAAGAAACTCTCTAAGTCTATCTCTTAAGTCCAATGTTTTATATAATTTTGGTGCATCTGGTCCGATCCATACTAAGAATCCACCTGCAGTTTCAAACCCAACTTCTTCTAACATTAGTCTATACATTGAAATTTGAATGGAATATCCATTTAGGTTATTATCCCATAAATCCTCAAATGGAAATAACATCTTTTTTCTTCTACCATCTGGATGATTGTCATCTGTGAACTTCTTATTAGTTTTCCAATCTCCAATATAGAAATATGGATCTAACCAGAATAAGACATCAAGCGTCCCAGCAATTCCCCATTTTCTTGAGAATATTCTAAGCTCTTGATGTTTTGCTTCTAATTTATGGAGACGATCTTCATATATTTGTTTAAATTTTTGAATCCTATCATATTTACGTTCTTCCCATGTTCCCATTGGATCATGATCTCCAAGTGCTCCTACAAATTCAAGTTCAGGCTCAAATGGTTCTTTTCCATTATAATAGTCTTCAATCCATTCATGAACAAATGTACCGAGATCTGTTCCTTCTTTTGCGGTAGCTGCCCATTCTTCTAGAATAATTTCACGAGTTGTCTGTCTAGATTTTGCAACATATCCTGCTATTCTAAAGGAATCAAACGGTTCCTTGAATTGACTTATAAAACCGGAAACCGACTCAAATATTTGAACCGGCTTTCCTGTTTCTGGATTGATATAAGTGTATGAGTGAGCGACTGGATCAAACTTAAAATTAGGATCTTTAAAATAATCTAATTTGTCGATCATTATGCGATTTGACTTTCGAAACCATCCAGTTGGTTAAGTCCTGACATTTTTAAAAGTGCTTGGGCTAATGCAAATACATCCTTTTCACAGTACTTAGCGATTCTAGCGTATTCTTGATTTTTCCAAAATACTCCACTAACTTCTTCTCCTCTAATATCGTCCTTTGGAGAATCTAGACCAAGTGAAGTCATGATTAGCTCAAGGGATGCAAATCCTTCTTGCCATGCTCCAAAACTCCATGCATCTGAAGTATCAATGAATGGCATTTCCCAAGGTTTTAAATTGTGGACTTGTAGATATTTTGGAAGTTTGTAACCATTTATCAATAGTCGTTTGCACATAACCGGTACATCAAATCTTTTGATATTATGGCCTGTCATTTTATACTTAGTGAATTTATTTGCGATGTTTTCAATACCGTCAAGTATTTCTTTTTCATCTGATCCATAATATGATTTAATAATCATTGATGGTGTAAGACCTTCCCAAGTAAGTCTGCCAAATGATCCACATACAATTCTATTGAATTCTGGAACAAGTGCAGCTTTATCATCATATAATTCGGCATCTGATTTTTCAGCATTGTCTTCTGGCCATCTACTTCTTAGATATTCACAACGCTTTACCCAAAGTTTAGCCATTTTTGGATTAGCTGCTTCTAGTGCTTCTAAGTTTGCGTATTCGGAAGCCGTTTCTAAATCAAAGAAAAGCATTCCAGTAAGTTCATCTTGTGTATACATCTTTATTTTATTTTTATTGAGTTCTACCACTGCCTTCGACTACGTCATAAGTACATGAATCATCGTCAATAGTGGCAAGTGGATTATAATTATTTGCTTCTGGATCAGTACATCCAGATATTTGTAAGTATTCTTCGTGATATGGAACAAATTCTACTCCAATTGGAGTGAAATTGCCTTCTTCTGTTCCAGTGAATGATTTATATAGCCATCCTCCAGGTACTCGCTTAACTACATTATATCTGTCGATATTAAGTTCTTCATGTAGTCCTAGTGTATATATTGTTGACATTATTGTTATATTTTTTATCCAACGATATCGTCTTCCGCATCATCAATTTCTGATATTAGCTCAGGACGATGTGATACTGCTCTACCTTCCATTGCTTCCCAATCCTTATCTTTACGAACAATCATATTTGTAACCTGGGCACCTGTTATAGTTGGAAGACCAAGTCCCATTTTTTGAGCTATGTGTAGAATTGCGTTAATGTCCTTCGGAAAACAATGTCCTCCGAATCCCCTGTCGCCATCTGGACCCGGTACATTATAATGTGATTTTCCAATTCTTGGGTCATGTAATGTCGCTTCAATAACGTCATTGTAATTAATATCTAGTTTCTCGCATAGTGAGTAAATATCGTTAAAGAAACTAACTTTAGTTGCAAGGAATAGGTTAGTTGTATATTTTGTCATTTCTGCCTCCTTTGAATTAATAATTATTAATTCAGCATTAGGGAGTCCCTTTTCAAAAATTTCTCGAACCGGTTCTACATATTCTAAATAGTCTATTCCTAGAACTACTCGAGTCTGATTTTCAAAATCTTTTATTGCGTTTGCCTCAGTTAAGAATTCAGGACTGAATGTTACACCTACGTTATGAGATAGTCCATTTAGCCTTTCAGTTGTTCCAGGTGGAACTGTGGATTTTATGATTGTGATTACTTTTCTATTTTGGAATTCTGCCTCTTTTGCTATATCCTCAATAACTGATTCAACTATTCTAAGATCGCATTCTCCATCTTCAAACATTGGAGTTGGAACACATACAAATATAACTTCGCAGTTTTCAACTAACATCTTTATATCTATGTTCTTTTTATCAACAAATCCATTTGTTATAATTGATTTAGAAGAATCCTTATCATACGCAAAAACTGAAAAAGTTTTACTTAATTCAGTCATTACTGCGGTTCCTACAAATCCCTGTCCTATTATTCCAACATTTGGTACTTCTTTCATATTAATTATTTCTTTGATTCTTTTACTATGAAAATATCAATAGTTTTAACAAAATTCACTAGATGATGATACTCTGAGTCCGTCTACTAATCTGTCGTTATAATCTTGACTTGCACTCCATGGACGAGATAATCCTTTCTTGTCATACTGCTCTTTATAATACTTCTCTCCTACGAAGTGTCCGTCAGGTTGTCCCCAGTTAAGAGCCATCTCTATAAACTCTTCTACGTCTATTTCAGTTCCATATTCATCTACTACTCTACCCGATCTTATGAACTCTAGAAGTTCTTCCTTATTTGTGTAGAATTTATCATCGTTGAAATTCCAACTGAATAACCAGCCGGAACTCCGTTTGCCGAGATGTATATTTGTCTTATTTATGAATTCATCCCATGGAGATAATTTACCGTCCCATTCACTATCGGCATCTGGATCTTCTATGCTTCTAAATCCATTCTCTACCATTTCGGCTCTCATGTCGATGTCTTCAACTCGCTCCTGTAAAACACCCTTTCTGCGTTTCATGTCTTCTACTGTCGGTATTCTATAAAAATTAGTTCCCATATCTAAATTTCTATTAATTGTTTAATTGGCTTTTGTTTGAACCATTTTTTGTAAAATGGTAATTCATACCATTCACATATTTCTACATAATTAATTAATTAATGCAAATCTACGTTTGTCTGATACTATTGTGAATGACTCTATCATTACATTTTTACACCTCCGTGTACCGTTTTAGCATTAATATCTCCAGACATGGTAGATACTGATCCTCCAATATCTCCACATTCAATATCACCAGATAATGTTTCAACCCTTCCAGTTATGTTACCAGCTTTTTCAATATCACCAGACACAGTCGTGATGTTTCCATCAATGTCACCTGTTACACTTACATCTCCCGATGTGGTTTCTATATCTTTAACATTTCCAGTGACACTCAGGGACTGGCATGCAACTACGTTTAATGATGTTACGTCACCTGTAATTTCTATTTTAAGATTATCATATTCATATGAATAATCTACACCATCAACTGTTACTTTATTCTTAGATATAGAAATATTATCACCATTGATAATTGTACTATTAAATTTTATCTGTGCCATGTTTTTGAATATATTTTTGAAAAATTTCATATTACACTTCGTTAGTTGTTCTAATTTCCCAAGTAAATGGATCTCTATTTCTTTGATATTGATCCATTATAAACTCTAAGTTATTTGTAGTAACAGTAAAAGTTTCTGTGATTCCTTTCAAATACGTGATGTCTATCACATATTTGTATTCTATTTGTTTATCTTGTGTCATTATACTAATTTTGATTCGTCAAATTCATCAACTATGATTGTCGCTTGTGCCTGTTGAGATTTACCAGCTCTGTAGTATTTGGTCCAAATATCTCCTGCTTCTTCACCTTCTCCACTCAATGTAAATAACGCATCTGGATATTTCTTACTAATTGCTAGCATTTGATCATGATGTTCATACCATTTGCATCTATCTCCGCCGGTTCCATCACTTCCTAGAGCATATTGAAGATAATCACTTTCATCCTCTTCTATTATTCGTCTCATAAGAGCATCTGCATCTAGGACACCAGGTCCGATCTCTTTCTTGTTAATAATTACATCGATTAATTCTTCCTTTGAATATCCCTTTAGAGTTTCCTCAAGAGAAGTTCTTGTAGGTTCTTTAATATCAATGACTAGTTTGTAATTTGTGTAATATCCCATTTTTATAGTTTTGGGCCGCATGTACATCTGCAGCGATTTATATTTTTAAATTCTGACCATTCGTTATTTCCTTCGTGAATTTCATAGAATCCGAAATTTGGATCATCCTGATTCCATCTTAGAATTCCAACATGAGGAGCTTGTTTAACATGTCCATCTGATGTAGCTCCCAACCATTTTTCAATTCGCATTGAGATCTTAGCTCCAGTAACGGATCCTAACATAGTTCCAATTGCGTATGGAATGAATAGTGACCAACTCATGTCGGCTAAAATAAGTTCTCTAAATGTAAGGAACCAAATTGTGTTTGAGAAGAATGAAGCTATCAAATGATATTTCATATTATCTCTATTACGAGATCTTGATACTATTGAGAAGCTAATGTTCTGTGCAAAAGCTAGTGCAAATATCGTAATGATTGCGATGATGTAAGTTAATTCCATACTATTTTGTTTTTGGTGAACATCCTAAATATACAGCGAATTTGAACTGTGACACTCTATATTTAGGAATTCTGTATTTTTTCATTGCTTTATTGAAGATGTTTTCCATTTCATCTTTGTCTATTTCATAATCCATGAATGGGATTTCTTTCTCTCCCCTTTCATTTATCGTGGCATTTTTAAGAAGTTCGTCCCAGTCTCCAGATGGAGTACTTGCTTTGAACATATCTCGATATATCTCATGAATTATTTTTTCGTCACTACTCATTTGCGTCGTTTAGCAAGTTTATATTTGAACTTATTTCTAAAGTCAGCATCGTCCCAGTTTGGAATAAGTTCTCCGATTGTTTTAGGAGTATAATCAATTTGTTCCATAGAAACACATATGTATCTTTTATCTTTTCGTTTAAACCATTTTCCAAACAGTCCATGTGTTTCAACATTATATTCATGAATATGTCCATGAATATTATAAGGAATTCTATATAGTAGTTCTCTTGTATGAATCGGAGCATGTGTTAGGAAAATATCTTTATACTTTACCATTCCTCCTATAGATTCTACATGTTTTAACAATTCATGACAATGGCGAAGCATATCATGATTTCCTCCAATTATTCTGATGATTCCATTTAATCTATCAAGATATCTATAGCCGGAAGTTTTCTCCATTGTTATATCTCCAAGTACGTAGGTAATATCTTGCTTCTTAACGACACTGTTCCATTTTGAAACAATATATTCATCATGTTCTTCTGCTGATGTAAATCCTCGCTTCCTTGCCATGTTCTCATGTTCTAGATGCAGGTCTGCACATATTCTTACTGTACTCATATCTCGTATTAATATTGTAATTATACTATTATAATATTAAAATTTACAGCTAAAGTTTAAATAAATAAATAAAAATGTCAAATCGAATGTCAAAGGTTTATAATTTTAAAGAGTGGAAGCTCAACGAACAAACTGAATCAAGTAACAGTACAGTTACTAATATTACAATAGCGGATTCATTCATAAATGCACAAGATGATGTACCTGCAGTTGCAAGCGGAGCAGAAGCTAATTATTTCTATATGTCACCGGCAAATGGTCAACCTGTTGACGCTGGAACTGAAAATAACTATATTGCTTTTAAAAGCGGTAAGGGAGTTATTGTTAAGCATGGACAATATGTAGCAATAATTGCAGCGAATGCCGGATTATTAAGTAGAAAAAATGGAGTATGGCAAAGTCCTGGAACTACTGGAACAATGATATTATCAATTAATCATACTAAAGAAGGAGGAACTCGAAATGGAACAGGTCCAGCTATTAGATATAACCCAGATGCAAAGCAATATAAGAATTTAAAAGAAGGAGTAGATGCTAACGTTATTGGAGCTTTTATTTTGAAAGCTATTTATGGAACAAAAAGTGGATTGAAAGATAGTGGTGGAAAACTAATGAACGATAAAGGAGCAGTAGTAGGAGAAACTGAAAAGGCACTAGGAATGGTTAATACAGTTATTCAAATGTTGAATAAAACTGGAGTATCAATACCTGGTGAATTAAATAATAAGACAGTTTTAGCTAGAGCAGGTCAAGCTACTGCATAATTGATAAATTAAATTAAATTAAAAAGGACCTATGAAAATAGGTCCTTTTTCTTTGTGGTAGTATGGATTATTCATTAAAGTAATAGTCCATTATAGTTCTGATATTTGAATAATTTTTACCATCATATGATTTATCCCAAATTATCATTATCTCTCTAATTATTTGGTTATCACCGTTGAATATGTATAAGTGTTCGATTTCACCATCACTGTTATATTTAATAGTGAAATCGCTGCTTGGGTATAGTTTAGGATCTAATGTTGATAACCAAACATCTAGTGTAACTCTTTTATTAATTGTATTGAATCCAGTTATGTGTAATTGAGATACACTCGGATCAATACTAAATAAATGTTTAGCAAATGGATCAGTTATTAGATTCCTAAGTAGACCGCTCAATTGAGAGTTATTATCTCCTGTTTTCCAAGTTGGAAATTCAGATTCAATGTTGCTCAAAATAACATTGATGCTATCGAATTTATTTTGTAAAGTAGAATCTAATTGAGCAGTTACCGTAGTGAAACTTAAAATTGCGATTAATGTTATAACTAAATTTTTCATTTGGATGTATTTATTGGTTATAGATTTAATATACTATATTAATACATCAAATTAAAATTTACCAGGATCCTGAGGAACCTCCACCTCCAGAAGAACCTCCACCAAATCCTCCGAATGATGATCCTCCTCCATATGATGAACTAGAAGATCCATATGAACTTGATGAGTATGATTCTCGTCTTTGCTTAGCACGTCGTGCTTCCTCTTCTTTTTTTCTTTTCTTTCTTCTTCTCTCATTCTCAGCGTCTTCTACGTCTTGATTAGCTAATCGCTTAACTCCATTTACTGCACCTATCAACATCATTAGATTTCTATGTGATTCTAAGATATTCTTTTTTGAATAGTCTGGTGAAAATTTAAGTATGTTAGACTCCGCCGCTTCGGCTTTTTTCTTAGTTGATGATTCAACGTCATCATGCTTTAATGCCGACTTCATTGATTTAATATGCGAATCGATCTTTGGAAATTCTTGTTCCATTTCAGACTTAGCGTTCTCGTAGCTATATAGATTATCTTCATGTTTTCTTAATGTTCTAGCAGCAGCTTCAATTGCAGTTTGATAGTCATCATATGATTTATCAAGAACTTTAATTTTTGTAATATCTAAATTATTATTGATATCCTTTGAGTGTTGATCAGCTAGTGCTAAAAATTTAAGAACGGAGTCTCTATAAAACGGAATGGAATATTCATGTTCGATATTATATAGGATGAATCGTTCCATATCAGCATTGATTGAATCGATGTCTCTATTTGCAATATCTCCCTTGGAGAATCTTTCTATTTTATCTAATCGTTCGTATTCATTAGTATATTGTTCAATTTTAGTTAGCTCATACGCTGATTTGTCAGTTATAATAGATTTAATTTCTGAGATTCCATTTAACGTATTTGAATCTCCGCGTTTTATAATTCTACACATATCCTCATATACTCGATATAATCCACTTAGATCTCGTTTTTTATCTAGTGATGCTAATTTATCAAGTTTAAGTTTAAATAGCTCAACTCTGCTATTATTTGCATTTACCCCTTTCTCAATTTCACGTGATAATTCTTCAGCTTCACGTTTTAATCGTCTATGTCGCTTTATTGAAAATCCAATTACTATAATAACAGTTAGTAGAATCCCAAGTATGCTTATAACATCTAAGAATATTGACCATGCTCTAGCGTTTCGTTCCTTTCTTTTTGCCTCATCTATTTCAGCTTGAATTGCTTCTTCTTTAGCTATTTGATCTCGTTCATCCCATGAATTAGTTCCAAGTTTATCAATGAACGTAGTTATAAGTGGGTCAATTCCTCCAAAGTAATCATTTTTCTTGAAATGTTTAGGAAGTACATGTTCTGCTTCTACTTTGGTATAACCGTCAGTTAGCCATTTTTCTAGACCATAACCAACTTCAGTTCTCCATTTCCTATCATCAGGTGCAACTAATAACATGAGTCCATCGTTTCGTTCTTTACTTCCAATTCCCCATTGATTGAATAAGTCATTTGTAAATCCTTCAACGTCGCGACCTTCTAATGATTTTACAGTAACTACTGCGATTTCAATATCGGTTTTTTCTTTGAAATCAGCGATCTTCTTATTAAGACCTAATTCCTGAGCGTCTGTTAATACATTAGCAAAATCATTTACGTAATTATGATAATGTAGGTTCTTCTGTGCATTCGTTAATGTTGCGACAAAAACGAATGCAATTAATATTAGATTCTTCATTAGTTAAATTTGATGATTGGTGCTACGTCTGATCCTTCATTCATTTTGAAGTATTCTCTCTTTTCAAATCCGAATTGTTTAGACCAGAATTTACCAAGTACTCCTAGTAATTTCTTATTATAAGTAACAACGGATTTATTAAATTTCTGGCGCTCTACTGTAATCCTATTCTCAGATCCTGATATTTCGGCTTGTAATGATAAGAACATATCATTTGCTTTAAGATCTGGATAATTTTCAGTAATCATCATTAATTTACCGAGAGCATTTGTAAGATCTCCTTGTGCATTAGAATATGCAGCAAGCTGTTCAGCTGTACAATTAGAAGGATCAATTGTAATCTGAGTTGCTTTTGCTCTAGCTTCAATAACATCAGTTAGAGTTTTGTTCTCATGATCAATATAACCTTGAGTTGTTGCAACCAACTGAGGTATTAAATCTGAACGACGTTGATAAACATTTTCAACTTGGCCCCATGCTTCATTCGTATCTTCTTCAGCATACGACATTCCGTTATATCTTGCGCATCCATTCATTCCTCCGAATAAAATTATAGCTCCGATAATAATTAATACAATGTTACTTTTTTTCATTTTTTAGGTTTTAGTGAATTTAATCTTGTTTCCTTATGGTGTGACTTTAGTTCATTATACCCTAAAAAATCCTCAAATTTCTTATAATATAATTCAATATAGTTCATTGTTCCATCGAAGTGATCCTGTGATTCACAAGTATCAATCATTGTGAATGCTTTTTCTTTTGTAAAAAGTTGTGTAATTATGCTCATGTTTTTAAAAGATTAAGCCAGTCTGTGTCTTCTGGTATGATTGTAATTTCAACGTTTGATTTTCCACCGTGTTCTATAATCTTAGTTAACATGTTGGAAGTATACATAGGGCCTCCTCCATATGCTCCTTTCTTACAGTGGTATTGAGATCCAGAATGTCCACTAAATAAGAAGGATTCTTCATCTTCTTCAACTGTAGTAATTCCACTGTTTAGTTTCCAGCGATCTCCATCAAGATATCCGCCATACCATGATGCGAATACTTTGTAGAATAATTCTTCTTCTTTCCCGTTATCAAAACGCAAAACAAGCCATTCATCAGGAATTGTTTTCATATTGCTCTTTTATTCTTTTCTTAAGTTCAGTGCTTGAGAAATTATGATCTCTATTGTTATAATAAATCTCAATATTTCTATTAGCACATATATCCTTTGCTGTAAATTCTTTTCCAAAATAATCACTTCCAATAATTCTGACGTCTAATTTAAAGGATAAAAAGATTTCCTTCAATTCTTCTTCAGTTTGATATGGAATTATTTCATCGACATATTTACATCCACTAACTTGAATGTATCTTTCAACTAATGATTGGATTGGTTTATTTTTTTCTGGACGATCTATTGTTGGATCTGTTTGTAACGCAACTACAAGATAATCACAGTTGTCTTTTGCTTCTTGTAGCATTTTAATATGACCTGCGTGAAACATATCAAAACATGAACATGTAATTCCTACCCTATTATTCTTCTCCATTTCTAGCTTGATTTTTTCCTTCTTGACGTTCTGTTTTATGTAAGTATCTTTTAAATGTTTTATTAGTCCCACTGTTGGGCGACACTGAATGCCCACGGAAAGGTCTTTTACCCCACCATTCTCTTCCTCTTCTCTTATTTGCATTCTGACCGTGTGCCATTTTCTAATTCTTTTTTGAATTATACTTAAATATTACTCAAGACGCCTCAACGATTTCGTTGGGAAATTTTTCGGGTGTCACTCCCTACGCGCTACTAAGGTACCTCTATAGTACTTCTTTATACTAAGGTAAGGATAAAGTAAAAGATAAAGTAATACTAAGTAATATCCCACCCTCCTACCCTATTTCTACTATGAAATAATGAAAGGTTTTAAAAAAAATGATAAATAAATATTATAGTTGAAACTTTTTGTTTATATTAAAGTATAACCTATTATAAAATCATCCTTTATGAATGACAATAATTTCTATCGACTTTTCTATTCTTTACCCTGGAGTATGCATATGTAAAGATTTTAAAGAATATCAATGGATTTCTGTTGTCAATTCTAATATTACTAAGAAACATAGATCTAATTTAGATGATCTTGTTTTAAAATATCCGACCGTACATATAGAGTACACTGAATCTAAAAGACGTAAAGATGAACAGTATCATGTTACAGAAAGGATAAAATTACACAATTAATT
>OCVQ010001201.1_pt1 | contig 20523 bp, 32 predicted proteins | sample 1539061 | NCBI WGS metagenome assembly OCVQ01 (sample SAMEA3355526, study PRJEB22509) | marine metagenome | biome: marine; feature: river plume; material: water | place: USA | collected 2010-08-08 | depth 0.5 m | reverse complement strand
TGCAGGTTCTAATGGTTCTAACGGTGCTAAAGGTGCTACTGGTGCTACTGGTGCTGCTGGCGCTAACGGTAGAGATGGTGCTCAAGGTGCTCAAGGTGCTGCAGGTTCTAATGGTTCTAACGGTGCTAAAGGTGCTACTGGTGCTACTGGTGCTACTGGTCCACAAGGTACTCCAGGTGATAAAGGTATCCCTGGTGCTACAGGTGCTCAAGGTGCTAACGGTCGCGATGGTGCTACTGGTCCTGCAGGTGCTAAAGGTAATACTGGTGCTACCGGTCCACAAGGTCCTGCCGGAAACACAGGCGGTACATCAGCTGAAGTCAACTTCCAAGATGCCGAAAGAATTAACCACACACTTGTATTCTCAACTGGTATCCTTACGGCTTATTACTACGGTTAATAAGTAGAAGTTTACTTTATATTCAACAGGGCCCCTAGCAATAGGGGCCCTTTTTTTGAAACAAACTTTCATATACGTGGTATAATGATAAATTAGAATTATGATAGATCTATCTACACTTAAGCTCGATAATCTAACTGTAACAGAAATCAAGCATAAAATGACACATACATTCGAACAATCAACAAACGATCCTCAAACCTATTACTGGTTTAAGGAGGGATTTACTAAGACAGAACTTGAAAGAATCTATAGGGAAGTTGATCAATTACCTTTAGAAAAGGCTAAAACATTTAGTGATAACGACAAAAGTGTTCGTAGTTCATCGGTTAAATGGATTCCAAAAACTGCTCAGTGGGACTGGCTATATCAAAAACTGATGAAGTATGCGGTTGAAGCTAACGATACACTGTGGCATTTTGATTTAATTTCTGCGCCCGAACTTATTCAATATACTGAATATTATGCATCAGAAGGTGGTCATTATGATTGGCACCAAGACATTGGCCCCGGATTTGGTTCCCTTCGTAAAGTATCAATCACCGTTCAATTGTCTGAAACGGATGAATACGAAGGTGGAGATTTAGAATTATGGCAAGGCGGTCAATCCATACTAAGTTCTCCTCGAGGGGCTGGTAATGTAGTGATTTTCCCAAGTTATATGATGCACAGAGTTAAACGAGTCGAAAAAGGTACTCGTAGATCGTTTGTGCTTTGGGTTGGAGGTCAACACTATAAATAATGAAAGTCTTAGTCTATATAGGCTATCAACACGAGGATATTACACCATTTCATTTTGAAGTTTGTAGATCCATTGGGGGTACTGAAATTGTAGCCAAACAATTGGCTGAAAATCTAGCTAAACTAGGGCATGATGTAACTTTCGGCGGTCGAGTTACTAACACAACGTTAAATGGTGTTAAATGGGCTGATTTAGCTTCGGTTGAAGTTGATCGGTTTGATGTAGCCATCGGAGCTTCTTATTTGCATTTTATCGATACAATTAAAGCCGATCGTTATTATTTTTGGTTCCACAATACAGATTTCTACCCATGGCTCAGGGGTGAAGCTGTGATTGGTCCCGATCGATTGAACGATGAACGAATCACTGGTATTATAGCCTTAACAGAATGGCATAAGCAACAATTGATCAGAGATTACAATCTAACCAAACCGATACACGTCATAGGTAACTCTATAGATCGAAACACGTTTAATTCATGGCCAACTAAAAAGACACCGGCATCCTTTGTGTATTCTTCAGCCAGAGAGCGTGGATTGGATCGTTTGCTTAAGATGTGGCCTGAAATTAAGCAGAACATACCCGATGCTACCCTGAACGTTTTTACTCCAGGATACGATAGAGATCAACTTCCGGATTTAGAGTTAGATGGGGTTCACTTCAGAGGCTCGGTGGGACCCAAAGAATTGCATCAATGGCAACAAAAATCAGAGTATTGGCTTCATCCGACCACATACGAAGAAACGTATTGTGTAACAGCGCTTGAAGCTCAATATGCCGGGTGTATTCCAGTTACAACCAATTTAGCAGCTCTATCGGAAGTTGTTGGAGATCGGGGTCTTTTGTGTGAAAACAATGAAACAAACGAAGCTTTTATTAATATAATTAAAGTAATTCATAGATCACCTGAGTTCAAAGCCAAATTGAGGTCCAAAGCGTACGAGTGGGCCAAACAACAAGCTTGGAATTTAAGGATCAGAGAATGGCAACAAATAATCGAACAGAAATGATTACACAAACCGATTACGTAGAACTATTAGACGTTTCAAACTGGGACGCATGGGTGGACAAATACATTAATCCAGCTCTTTCAAGAAAGGAGTTTGAGTTGATAATTGATGAAATTGGACCTAGCGTTGCAGAATTTTCACTGTTCACACCTAGATTTTGTGAGGAGTTGATCAACCTTGCTGAAACACGAGGTCAGTGGACCGAAGGACGTCACCAGTTTTATCCAACCAACGACATGTTGATGGAAGTGATTGGCATGAAAGAAATCTATCTGCGAATCATTCGTGAATTTGTAGCACCGTTGGCCACTTGGTACTGGACCCTCGAAGGTGAGGGTTGGGACGAAATGCTCGACGAGACCTTCATTATTCGCTATCGAGCTGATAGGCAGGGACACTTGTCTCTTCACCATGATTATTCATCTTATACTTTGGCAGTTAAACTGAACGATGAATTTGAAGGTGGTGGTACATACTTCCCAGCTTACAACTTGTTAGCAAATCCTAAAAGGATTGGTAATGCAATCCTTCATCCGGGTTTAATCTCACACAGACATGGAGGTCGCCCAGTCTACAGCGGTACACGTTACATTACTGTATCGTTTATTAAGAATCCAAAAATTATGAAGTAAATGAAGAACGATCTTAATTTACAAGCTGCTTTCGGCGATGATGGTCAACTTATTAGTCCTGGATTGCCACGAGGTATTAAGAATTATTTGATTGATATTGACGGTACAGTTACAGACGATGTACCTAACGAAGAGCCCGAACGCATGAAACACGTTCTACCTTTTCCAGAGGCCAGAGAAGTTCTTAATAAGTGGTACGACGACGGGCACATCATTACATTCTTCACTTCTAGAACTGAAGAAACCCGTGAAATTACTGAAACATGGTTGGACAAACACGGTTTCAAATATCACGGTTTGTTAATGAACAAGCCCAGAGGCGGTAATTATCATTGGATTGATAACCACATTGTGAAAGCAACGCGATACGTTGGCATATGGTCGGATCTGATCAAAAGAGAAAAGACGGTTGAAGTCTTTGCTGACCAGTCCGATATATAATACATGCAACCAAAGACGTACAGCGAATTCATTCTTGAAAGAGAAACCCGAAGCCAACTTCAACAGTTGGCTTTAGTGGTTTCTAGACAAATGCTTACAGGTCAAGCGGACACTGATCCAAAATGGTTTAAGATAAGAAAAGATGGGCTATCCTAACATGAAATGCATGTACGTTACTGTTTGGGTTCACAACATGCAGATTGACGAGCTGTTCGACTACATCACCGGTAGAATCGATATGGCTCCTCCGTTCTGGTACAACCACGAAGAATGCCCGTATTCGGTCACCGGCGGCTACTCAGCCATCAATTTAGCCTACGACGATTTCGCTAAGCTAAGATCAATGGGCGATTGGTACGAAGATCGATACGATAAATCTGAAAGACCTCGTAACTGGGATTTTCCGGATTGGGAAGACTTTGTAGACGAGGCGTAAGAAACTTTTTATTCTTTCTTTGTATAACTATTGGTCACTAACGACTCGTAGAATATAGTTATGTTTGGTAAGGAATCAATTAGAACAATGTTGTTCATAGACATCGAAACGGTGTCTTCTCACTCTTCGCTCGAAGCCATGGCGCAAGAGCACCCCGATTTACATCATCACTGGCCCGCCAAGGCCAACCTAATTCGTAAAGGTAAACCCGAGTTGATGAATCTAAACGATTCCGATACTTACAGGCAGGAAGCAGCGCTGTACACCGAATTTGCCAAGGTGGTTTGCATTAGCATCGGTCAAGTTACACTCGACGATTACACCGACCAAACCAGTTTTAAGGTCAAATCCTTTTACGGAGACAACGAACAGGAGATTGTAACAGATTTCTTTAAGGCCATCACAGCCCTTTTGCGCAAAGCGCCAAATCTCAAGATCGTTGGTCACAACATCAAGGGTTTTGATCTGCCGTTCCTATTAAGAAAAGCCATTGTTCACAATGTAACCATTCCACGGGAATTGCACTTACACACCATTAAACCGTGGGAAAGCTGCCTGCTTGATACTTCTGAAATTTGGAAATTTGGCTCTTGGACCGGCGCACCGCTCGGTCTGCTGTGTACTTCGCTTGGCATTCCAACGCCGAAGGACGCCATGGAGGGTTCTCAAGTCAGCGAGGCCTACTGGAATGGGCGCCTTGAAGACATCAAAACATACTGCGAAAAGGACGTTAAAGCTACTGCTAACGTGATCTTAAAGATCTCTCAATTACCTATTCTGTGAGAGATCAAATTAGTCAAGAGCTAGACCTTATTGTTAACGGTGGCTTGTTGGGTCAAAACTTCGAGTTTAGACAGAGCCAGCGGGAAACTGTTCAAGCCATCTGCGAGGCCTACTTCGAGGATCCTGATGGCACTATCGTGATAGACGCACCGACAGGTACTGGTAAATCAATTGTAGCCATGGCCTCTAGTTTGGTATTGACCAGACTGGGTCTTAAAGGTTACATGGTCACTAGCGATTTGATGCTACAAGACCAGTACGAAAGCGACTTCTATAAATTGAAGCTGCGTTGGCCTTCCCTGAAGGGCGTTGATAACTACGAGTGCTCTGTCAACGGCCAACCATTCAGCATCGGTGATTGTAAACTCAAGGGTATGGGCTACGAACAAGCTTCCAGATTAAGCTGTTACAGCAGTTGTGAGTACCTACAGACTAGAAAGCGCGCCATAGAGTCACCAGTCTGTCTCCTGAACTACAGTTACTGGTTGATACAGAGAAACTATGTCGAGGACAAAATGACCAGGGAGCAACGGAGTGTGCCCTTTGAGCGTCGCGATTTTGTCTTTTTTGATGAGGCCCACAAAGTCGACGAGGTGGTCCAATCGCACTTCAGCCCACGGGTTGATCGAATGATGGTGGATAGAATGGTTCAAACCGAAAACTTTTTGGTTCGACACCAGATCGAAGGCACTGGTTACACCAAAGGCCGATTGCAAACCATGGTCAATGATATCATGATGATTCCAGACAAAGGCGGGGTCTTCGAGGCCATGAAAGTCTTTGAACGAGTGTTGCACGGATTTGGTAAGGCTCGCAAAAGAGCCAATAAAGAGGCCAACAAAAGGTTCAAGGGGCACGAGGTACCACGAGACTGGCAAACCATCTTTACTAACTTCGATCGAATCAAAGACGTACACTGTAAGTTCGAGGACTACATTGATCTAATCGATGAAGTTGGGATCGATAAGATGGTCATTGATCACCAGAAAGAAGAGACCAAGACCATGTGTGTCGATGAGGCTCGTATGATCAAGAAATACATGCACGATAAAGCTGGCTTTAAGGTCTTTATGAGCGCTACGATCGGCGATCCATCGACTTATATGAAACTGATGGGTATGGAGAACGCTCGCTTCATCAGACTTGGTAACCAGTTTGACTACACTAAGAGCCCAATCGTTTTTGTCAATCGCTTTGGCCTATCGTTCAAAGAGAAAGAGATCAATCTACCCAAAGTCATTCAGTTATTGGATCAGATCATCGACAAACACAAAGGCCAAAGGGGCATCGTTCACACGGGCTCTTACGAATTTAAGAATGCCATCATAGGTAAGTCAAAGCACACCTTTAGATTGATGCATTACGAAGGCAGTAAAGAGAAAGAAGGAGCTTTTGAACTGTTTAAGAAAACTAAAGAAGACAAAGTATTGATCGGACCTTCATTATTAGAGGGGTTGGATCTTAAAGACAATACGAGTCGCTTTCAAATCTTCTTTAAGGTACCTTATCCATCGATGAACGATCCATTGATCAAGGCCAAGATGGACAACTCACGGGATTGGTATAATTGGAAAACGACTATCGCAATTCAACAGGGCGTAGGACGTTCGGTCAGAAACGAAGAGGATTGGGCCGTGACTTACATCATCGATGCCAACTTTAGTAATTTGCTGTATCACAACAGTGATGCATTTCCACCAAGCTTCAAAGAGAGATTAAAGGTCGTTAAATAGTGCATCAAATGACACTTTGTCAGTCTAACATTAAAAAAATTGCCAAATATGGCACTAAAAGTGCTTCAAAATGCTCTGGCACAGTCTTTTCTCTATACAAACCGTTCATTAAACCCTAAAAAAACTTTTAATTATGATCTGGACAACCACTAAATTCCCAACTCTGTTCGAAGATTTCTTTCAAAACACAACGGACACTTGGAACGTAAACACATTCATGCCTTCATCTAAGATAGAAACACTGGACAACGCTTACTCAGTTAAGATTGCTATCCCAGGTATCGATCCTACTGAGGTTTCAGTTGAGTTTGACCGTACTGAGAACGTGTTAGAGGTTTCTTATGACGGCAAAGGCAATGAGTTCGTGTCTAAGTTCAAAAAGTCATACAAAGTACCTTCAACAGTTGACTACGATGGTATTGAAGCCGACTTTGACAAAGGTGTTCTCTCACTGACACTGCCTAAGAAGGAAGATCAGACTCGCATCAAGATCAACTAATCCAACGCGAGACTGAAAAAAAAATGATCCGAAGTGAAAAAAAGTTCGCTTCGGATTTTTTTATGTCAAACTTTTGTGGTATATTAGCCATATAATTGTTAGAGATATGAAGACAACTATTCAGTACGGTGTTGAAATCACCAAACCATGGTCAAGCGAGATGTATGACCTAAACGACAAGATCAAAAACTATTACAAGTCCAAGATTGTAGAGCTTATCAGTCGATTGGAAACCCCCAAAGAATGCAACGAGATTGCTAAAATCGTTAATCCTTACGGATACGGTGCTGGTTTGATCGAAGACATCGAGTATATGAAGAACGATATGACCAAAAACGTTGAGTATGCTGAATCGTATTGGTTCAAAGAAATGATTGAAGAGTTATTAGAAACCAAATCTATCGAGCCTATGATCTATGAACCGACTGGAGAAGTCATGAACATTATCGGATTCAAAAGCTAAGACATGGAAAACAAATCACAATACTTACCACAGATTGCATATCAATTGGCATCTCAGAACCAAGAAGAGCTTAAGCGATACATGGACTTACAGGCCGATACTCACGGCCCACTAACGGCCGAACAGATGTATAACATTTACGATTACGTAGATGCTATTAAACGTCAGTGGCGAAATGAAACAGATGAGTTTAACGCGCACTTGGGCATTTACAGAAAAGAAGAATAATACATAAATCATGTACGAAGACTACGACAACGAAGATTTTGAAAGAACCCCAGAGGAGATCGAAGAGGCACTTAAAGGTTGGCAGCAAACGATGATGCGCCGACTGGTAGAAGAGAACTTCATCAATCTTTCGACCAAGGGTTTCTCAAAGCAACAGCTATACCAGTGGGACGATCTAGAGATCGCAGTACTTATCGAAACTTTCAACTACATGATTGGCGAATTCGAGCTCGACGAAGAGTACGAAAGGTGTGCCGTGTTGATCAAAGCGCGCCAAAGTTTGATCGATCGTAAACCTTTCGAGCCCGTTGATATATAAAGGGTATGAAACATTTAGATCCACGCTTAGAGAGGATTCGTTTGTATCAGGGCAAAGTTAAAGATTTGACAGATTTCGTTGATGATTTGGTAAAGCAAACTCAACAAGCCCAACAGACTGGTCAGCCTGAGCTTAAAGACAAACAGTAATGAACGACGAACTGTTAATGGTTTTGGAACGCATCGCATCGGCTCTGGAAAAGCAGAACCAAATGATGGAGGTCCAAGAATTGCGTCAGCGTAAGATCGACAACGCTACTTACGAGAGCATGAAGATCGATCCAAAGAAAGTAATTAAGACCGGACCTCGCATCAATCGAGAAGGATGACCCTATACGATGTTTTAGGGGTCAGCCAACACGCAGACAAGAACGTCATCAAAAAGGCTTATCGGGACTTGGCCAAAAAGTACCATCCCGATGCCAATCCCGGTGATACTACTGCTGAGGAAAAGTTCAAAGAGATCTCGACAGCCTACTCAACGCTGAGCGATGATACCGAACGCATCAAGTACGATGCTAGTTTGGTCAATCCCTTTATGGGTCAAGAGGGCTTTAACTTTAACGGTGATTTCTCTGATCTGTTCAATCAGTTTTTTGGTAACAATCCACGCACAGCTCGGGGTCAAAACATTAAACTTAACATGACTCTGTCGTTTGAGGATGCCTACAACGGATGTTTGAAGACCATCAACACCGGCGGAGAAACCTTTGACGTTAGAGTTCCAGCCGGTATCAAAACTGGCATGCAACTGAAAATGACAGGTAAGGGTCGAATCAATCCGTACAACCCTTCGGCCGGCCCAGGCGATTTAGTAATTCAATTCGAAGTCTTGTTTGACACTCGATTTGTGTTACGCGGCGATGACTTATACGTACAGAAGAGTGTGCCTTGGTGGGACATGGTCACAGGTACTAAGATCCAGATCGAAACCATGCAGGGCCCAATCAAGGTTACTGTACCGGTCAACAGTTTCAACGGCAAAACTCTCAGGATTCAAGACCGAGGGTGGCCGATATATAATACAAACCAGCACGGTGCTCTAATGATTCAATTGAACTCGGCCTATCCGAGCTTAAACGAAGAGCAACTCGAAGCCGTTAAAGAACTCAAAGATAAAATCATTGGACTGGAACGAGACTGATAGGCATCACTTTGTGGTGCATTTGATGGAGCTCGGTCAGATCTCCAAGCCACTGATGATGGAAGCCCTGTATAATACCCTAGTGAAAGATCACGGGAGGATTCTACAAGGCACCGACCCGGAAAGGGTCAAAGAGGCTCTTGACACTTTGATTCTTTGGTTCACTGAACGAGAGAAATATGAGTACTGTGCTAAATTAAAACAAATCAAAGAATGCTTAGAATAGAAGTTCAAAACGGTAACATCGAACAGGCTCTAAAGCGTTACAAGCGTAAGGTTATCAAGTCCCAGCAACTAAAAGAGTTGCGCGCAAACCAGGACTACACCAAGCCTACAATCGCAAGACGCAAGAAGAAACTAAAGATGATGAAAACCCAAAAGTGGTTGAAAGAAAACGGCAAACTTTAAGTCCAAGAGAAATGTAATATCTTACATAATGTCGTTCCGGTAAGCCGATATCACATGATACAAAATATATACACTATCAACCAACACCTAAATGTGGGTTGATAAATGAGTGAACGACACAAATGGATTTCGATATTTCAAGGGAAGAGAAAGACGCACTAATGCGTGCTGCTTTCTATACTCTGACTAGAAACTTTACCAAAACAGTCAACCGTTTCGTGGTCTTTAGAGACGGCGAAAACGTGGTTGAAATTCCTCACGGAATCGGTCAAAGATCGAAGTTCATTGACGTGCTTGTTCGTTACTTCGAAGATTGCGAAGAATATGAGAAGTGTGATACACTGATCAAACTTAAGGAACTGGTCATAATGGCCGGTGACTAAATAAAGTCCAACCAATGGCAGAAAGAAACGGTCAATCCAGCCGCAGAGTATTTGACGGTAGTACCCTAAAGGGCGTTCAACTACGTCAGTCTCAGCACGAATATTTAAGAACAATTAACGAAAATCAAATCACATTCTGTTACGGTCCAGCCGGAACATCCAAAACCTTCACCGCGTGCTATGCAGCGCTTAAAATGCTAGAAGCCAAAGAGATCGAACACGTGATCCTTTGCAAACCAATTCAAGAAGCCGGCGAAAAGCTGGGCTTTCTACCGGGCGAAGTCGACGAAAAGATAGCCCCGTACATTAAATCTTACAAGACTAACATCGAAAAGATCATTGGCCCAGAAAAGACCAAGATCCTGTTCGAAAAGAACGTCTTTCACTTTGAGCCACTGGCTTACATGCGAGGCAATACCTACGACAACGCACTGATGATTTTGGACGAGGCTCAAAACGCCGATTACAAGCAGCTGATGTTGTTTGTGACACGTATGGGTAAGGACTCCAAGGTTGTGGTTGCAGGTGACGTTAGCCAGCACGATATCATCAAGAGCAAGGTTTCTCTGCCTTCGTTCATGGAAATGTTGAACGGCATCAGGGGCATCGGTACTCACGTCTTTGGCGAAAAAGACATTGTTAGAGCCAAGATTCTACAAGATGTTGTTAATCGCTACGATAAGTGGAAAACTGACAATAATAAGTAAACTTTTTAACAACCTGGGCGTATAACTCTTAAATAAAAGAGTATGCGCTCAGGCAAAGTTATCCTTCTTAAACCCACTTACAACGAAACTTCCAAACTACTAGAGGTTGGTGTCGATGAAGCGGGTCGCGGTGCATTGGCAGGTCCAGTGACTGTGGCGGCATGTATCATGCCTCCGGGTTTTCAACACGAATTGATTAGAGATTCTAAGATCTTGAATGAAGGTCAACGAGCCGAAGCTCGCAAACTGGTCCTTGATAACGCCATTGCATGGCATGTTGAGCACATCTCGGTCGAGGACATTGAGAATTACAACATCTTAAAGGCTACTCTAATGGGCATGGAAGCCTGTTTGAAAGCCGTTCACAAAAAGGTAATGTTTGACTTTATCACTGTTGATGGCGATCAGTTCCACGGTTTTCACGGTATACCCTTTGCAACAGTGGTTGGAGGCGACAACAAGTACGTCAACATTGCAGCCGCTTCGATTCTGGCTAAGACCGAACGAGACAACCTAATGAAGAAACTGAGCGAAGAGTTTCCAGTTTACGGCTGGGGTTCCAATAAGGGTTACGGTTCGGCCCAACACCGCAAGGCCATTGAGACCGATGGAGCATGTCCGCACCACCGCCATTCTTTCATCAGTCACATGTTGACTACAACGTCTTCTTTGTTTTGAAGCTGTTCCTAGGATTTTTACTGTTCATGCTTGGTCAGGGTATGATTTGGATTCAAACCAACGGCCAATTCATTTGGCCCTGGTTCAAGAAGAATCCAATCACAGTGTCAATTGTTACGGGATCTCTAATCTCTTACATTGTCATTTACGCAACCAAATTGGTGGTTGAACATTTTGATGGTCTGTTGTGGCCTGGTCGATTCATTGGCTTTGCGTCTGGTATGATGATCTTTGCCTTTATGACATGGTCATTCATGGGAGAGGGTATTAACGCTAAAACGGGCATCTCACTGATCTTGGCCTTAGCGCTGATTGGGGTTCAAATCTTTGTTAAAGCTTAGTGGATAACGTTTGGTTTGCTGCGGCTTTAGCAGCCCTATCAAGATTCATTCGCCTTCGAGCAAAGGCCAAGAATCCGAACGAGAGGATTCAAGTCAATCTACCGGAATGGGTTAAGTTTTTGATCTACTGGTTATTGATGTGGCTGTGGTGTGAATTTGTTGAGCTTGTGTTTTACGTATTGTTTGGAGTTTGAAACATTTTATAATTAGTTAGTATAAACGATATGCCAGAATTAGCTGAACTTAAGATTACTGCGGACTATGTCAATGAGATGTGTGACACCATCTCGTTTTGGTCTATTAAGAAGAACCCGGTTCACAAGGGCTCCGAGGTTGAAATGCCCTTTCATAAGTTTAGTATTACGGCTGAAAGCCGAGGCAAAGAATTGATGCTGTATTTGAAGGATCAATTTTCGTCCGAGGTCATTAACTTACAGATGACGATGGGTATGAGCGGTCATTTTAAGATGGTGCCGCTGAACGAGATTCCAAAACACTCTCACCTGATCTTTTATGCTCACGGTTCTGTAGCCCTTTGTTTTGTTGATGTTCGTCGATTCGGTAAGTGGAAGGTCACAAACGACTGGAGCAACAACCGAGGCCCAGATCCGACCACTGATTTTGATGCATTTGTCGATAACATCGATCAGCGCATGTCGTCAAAAGACTTCAAGAAGCCAATCTTCGAAGTTATGATGAACCAAAAGTACTTCAACGGTATTGGTAACTACTTGCGAGCAGAGATACTGTATCGAGCTGAGATCGATCCTTTCATGTCGACCAAAGAAGCTCTTCTAAAAAATTCACAGATCCTGAATCTATGTCATGATATTCCGCTACAAGCCTATCAATTGGGCGGTGGATCCATCAAAGACTGGCAAAACCCATACGATAAACAACCTGAAAATTGGACCGATTTCATGTTGTGTTACGGTAATAAAAACATGGCCCAAACAATCGATCGGACAGGCCGAAGGTTCTGGTACGATCCAAAATGGAATCAAACATCATGAGCGTATATCACAAGTGGCGAACAGTATTCGTCCAAATTCCAAAAAATGCATCTACATCCATTCACAGTGTACTGAGCAATCCTACGGATAACTCTCACAACCACGAGCTGTACATTGAAACTTTGGCCAATAACGATCCAGAGTTGATGGAAAACTATTTTTCGTTTGCGGTTATTAGAAACCCTTACGATAGGTTCGTCTCCAACTACGAATACTTTAGAGACCCTGAAATTGGTTACAGTTGGAACTTTTCTTTCGAAGAACTGGTGAATATGTTTCATGCCAGAGGTAGGTACTTCTATACAACCGAAGAAAAGCTTTGGTGGCCCCAGGCCAGATTTATCGCGGTTAAAAATCAGATCCTGGTCGATAAAATAATCAGATACGAAGAATTGGACAAGCAATGGCCAGAAATCGTTACAGAAATATCAAATTCTACTCCAAACGGTTTCTCTTTGCCCAGCAGTTTTCTTCAAAGGGCTAACGTTTCCGTATTTAGAGAGAATAGACCTTGGCAAGATTATTACACGCCACAACTAAAAGAAAAAGTTTACGAGCTCTACAAAAGAGATTTTGAATTGTTTAATTATCCAAAATAAAAAAAAATGAACATACTAGGTATTCACATGGGCCACGATGCAGCGCTAGCGCTGGTTAAGGATGGTCGATTAATAAGAACAAGTTCTGTTGAACGTTATTCCAGAAACAAAAAAGATTCTAACATTACGCGTGAACAAATTGATTTGTTTTTGAAAGCTGATGGTCTTAAAATAGAAGACGTTAATTACATCACACTCACAGCATGGGATCGTCCTCTAATTCCATGTATGAGCATTTATTCCCCGTACGAACAGAAGTATCCGCTGTCAACTTACGGTACATGGTCCCGCGACAGCAACATCATGAATCACGTACCGGGTAACAGACCAGAGAGAACTGAATGGGGATGGACTCTACCCGATTTGATTCACAGGACTTCTTTACCATTTCACTCTGGCGATATCAACGATGCCAATCACTTTGATCTAAAGATCAGAATCGATGGATGTCAAAAGACCTTTGATGGTAAATTTGTAAATCACCATTTTGCCCACGCTGCTTCGGCCTATTTCACGTCAAACATGGATCAAGCTGCTATTTTTACAGCCGATGCATCGATGCACCACACCGAAGCTTGTTCAGGCTATTTCTTGGCCAGGGGTACTACACTGACAAAGATCAAGGATCCCGGATACATGTTTGGTAATTTCTACGATGTGGCGACCGAACACTGTGGCATCGGCCCTGGAGTTACAAAAGCTGGATCATTGATGGGTCTTTCTGCCTACGGACGAATTAAGCGTGAAGCTTACACCAGATGGAAAGAATGGACCGCTCCACAGTACTCCAGACAAAACGATAGGGAAGAACACCGCTACATCGACTGGTTGTTCTATCAAATTTCGGGCAGGTACCCATTCCCAGAGAGACTAAGAACAGCTGTTCAAAATGGAGAACCCGACGTCCATCATTATACCAGATCTTGGCAAGAACCATACACGAACGAAGAGTCTACGAGCCAAGAGGTAATGGATATTGCAGCGACTATTCAATTCGTAGCTGAGCGTTCTTTGGTCGACTATTCACAACAGTTGTTTGAAGAAACCAAAACAATGAATGGCGGCAATTTGTGCGTGTCAGGTGGTACTTTCTTGAACTGTAACGCAAATTATAAGATTGCTACTGAAACGGACTTTGAAAGAATTCACATGTTTCCGGCGTGTGGCGATGACGGAACTGCGGCCGGATCTGCTCTTTGGGCCACTCACGTATGGTTTGGTATGCCCAGACAAAAATATGCTCCAGCTGATCTGGCCTATACTGGAATTAATTGGAACGAGAATCAACACGAAGGTTCCACGTCGGCTAGCCCGCTTGATTTGGACTTTGTAGCACAGATGCTAAAAGAAAACAAGATCGTTTGTTGGTACGATGGTCAGAGCGAAAACGGTCCAAGAGCATTGGGTCACAGATCTTTCATTGCTTCACCGATTGATCCTAAAATGAAAGACATTCTGAATTCAAGGGTTAAATTCAGAGAGTGGTATCGTCCGTTTGCTCCAATTGTTTTGAAAGAAAAGGCTCAAGATTGGTTTGTAATGGATTTCGAATCACCATTTATGCTTCACACGGTTCCAACCAAGAAACCATTTGAAATTCCATCGGCGGTTCACATCGATAACACTGCAAGAGTTCAAACCCTTGATAGATCAGACAACCCTAAGGTTTATTCTTTGATTGAAAAGTTTGAAGGTCTGACCGGAGTTCCTGTTGTAATCAATACCTCATTGAACGTTAAGGGTCAACCCATTGTGGAAACTCCACAGGATGCTTGGAAACTGTTTGTTGAATCCGATGTTGATATTCTTGTCATTAACAACAATATGTGGACTAAGAACTAATATTCTTGAAACAAATACAAAGCAAACGCATAAGATAACTGTATGAAATTAGTTTTAGTAGGTAAAGCAGCAGCGGGTAAAGACCACCTTCGAAAGCGTTTAATTGAACGCGGGTTAAAATTTGGTGTCTCCTGTACAACCCGTCCACCTCGAGCTGGTGAAATTAACGGTCAAGACTATCACTTCTTGCAAGAACATGATTTCTTGAACCTGATCAATTCAGGCGATATGATCGAATACCAACAATTCATCGGTTGGTACTACGGACTGACCCGTGATGAATTTGAAAACAGTGACGTAATCATTTTGAATCGTGAAGCAGTTGACATGTTGCCCGAAGACATTCGTAAGCAGTGTATGGTCCTCTTTCTTGACATTGATAGTGAAATTCGCATTGAACGCCTTAAAGAACGCAACGACAGTGATGACAGTCTTGAACGCAGGTTTCAGGCTGACGAAGAGCAATACGTTGATTTTGCTAACTTCGACGTTAGAGTGACTAACCCAAACTTCTGATATATAAAATCTAAATTAACATTTATGTCTACGACAAACCTTAAGAAAAAGCTTAACAAGCTTGAAAAGCAAGCAACAGATCTTCAAATGGAAACAGCCAACGAGCTGTTTAATCTAAAACTGGATGATGCAGGTACTATCAGCCGTATCATGTCCTACATCGATAAAGATTACACATGGGCTTCTAAAAACGCTGCATTGGCAGTTTACGTTTACGATCGCCTAAGGGCTGAGAAGAAGCGCGTTACGGCCGAATCGGCCAACGAGACCACTGAAGTTACTATCCAACTCAAGGGTACTGAACTTACAGGTTTATACAATATTTTATTAAACATTGACGGCAACGGCATCGAAAAAGCCCGTTCTTTTACTCGTCTATTGACCAACATCGGCGCTCAAGTTAGCCAAGCGATGGAGGCTCTAGCCAAGAAGAACGAAGTCATTCGTGAGATTCATGAAGAAATAAGAACTCTCGAAAATCAAGTAGTTAAGGCCGAACAAGAGCAAATCCTATCTAATGAAGTTAGCCAGCAAATCGAAAAAGAGACTACAAATTCTTGATGCTCTTTGTGAGGGCATAACTCACGAAGAGATCTTCGGTACCATCGATTACAAAAAACAGTCCGAAGATAAAATCAAGCAATTCATGTATCCACACATCGTGGATACAATGACCGAGTATTTGGTCGAGAGCGAAGCTTTGGGCCGAAACGAGGCCAAGATTCGTGTTAAGAACATGTTGAAATGGGAAGGCAATGTCAATACGACAGTCCACAACATAGTATTCATGGGTACTCAAAACCGCCCGGACATGGTCTTTGAAATGGGTGATTTGCGGATTGCTATCGAAGTTAAACGGGGTGGAACAGGATCTGACGTAAGAGCTGGCATCGGTCAGTCCCTGATCTACGCTACACACTACGATTTCGTGATCACGTTATTCATTGATACTTCAGAGGATAAAAGAGTACACAATGCTCAATCAGGTTCCAGCGAATACCAGTTCGTTGATAACCTTTGGAAAAACTATAACGTTAAGTTTATTACAGTTTAATGGCTATCTTCTTAATAGCAAATTGTCAATTCGGTCGAGCTTCGATCATCAATCAAAACAAGCGTCCTTTTGGAAACGTGATTGATATGAACGAAGAAATGATCCAACGTTGGAACACAGTTGTCACAGACGAAGACGACGTGATTCACCTTGGCAATTTTGCATGGGACCCAAGTACAGCTGAAGAAGCTTTGGGTAGACTAAACGGAAGAAAGATTCTGTTGTTGCCCGGTGAACACGATCAGGCCATTTTGGATTTGCATGCTAAAGGTATGTTACCAAGTAACTCAACCCTGACCAATCGCATCTATGATCAAAAGAAAATCAAGGCAACCTTCACTTATTGGCCTCTATTAGAATGGCCTAGCAAAAAGGATGGCAACTACTTGTACTATGGGTATTACGACCCTAAGTACAAATCGGATCACAAAAAGAAAATGATCAACATGGCTTGCGAGTTTTGGAACTACACACCGCACAAGGTCGATAGCTTGATCAAACTATTTAACGACAAAGATGTTGATTAACTAAATTGTTAATAACTTTTTGTCGTTTTATTTTCCGGTTAAGCCGGAATTTTGTATATTAGTATAGTTAATCAGTTGAAGAAATGGAAGAAGTAAGCAAAATTATCGGAAAAGCAATCCTCATACTAGTTGGAGTTGCTTTAATCGCAATCGTTATGGCAATCCCAGTATGGTGGCTGTGGAATAACTGTCTCGTTGGAGCAGTCAATGGAATCAATGAGATTGGGATTCTTCAGTCTCTTGGTCTTAACATCCTGTTTGGAATGCTCTTTAGAAGCACCAACTCAAAGACTTTGAACAGTCTTAAAGACTCTTTGAGCGACAAATAAAAAAACTTGATAATTTTTTCATGGGCCTATGTCCCATGTCAAATTTATTTTGTATATTAGCACCTGTAACCAAAAAACAAGAACATATATGACTTATCGCCAACTTACCGAAAACTTCTTAGCAACTCGCTCTCACGAAGACTACACCAAACTTTACAACCGCGTAAAGCCGGGTATCTTCAATTATGTTCGTAATATTATTAAGGACGGCGAGATTGCAGAAGACATCACGGTCAATACTCTGATCAAACTTTGGACCAAAACAGATATGTACGATCCAAAATATCAGATTACCACTTGGCTTTATAAGATCGCTTACAACGAAACTCTCTATCACATTCGAGAGCGCAACCGTAAGACTTCTATCGATCGCTTGTACGAAGACTACGGCATCGAGGCAATCAATTCAGCTTCGTCTCGTTTAATGAACACCATTGCGGACGACGAGCCATATAAGAGTGAAATGGATTGGTACGAAGAAGAGTCTGACTTGTCAGATCGCTACGAAGCAGCTTTGACTGCCATTCGCAATCTTAAGCCGTTATATAAAGATATCTTGGTAGATCGTTTGATTGCCAACATGAAGTACGAAGACATTGCTAAAAAACATAAGCTACCTTTACAAACAATCAAAAATCGCATCCGTCGAGGCCGCACGTTGATTATTGAGGCCGTTGGCGAAGACTTCAGTTTCTAAAAAAACAAACAGTTAAAATGAAAATTACAGATCTTTTCAACCAAGAGTGGTCGCAAGACACTCAGAACTTTGCAGACGTAATGATTGAATCTATTTTGCAAGAAGAGAATTCTCGATTAGTAGATGTTCAACACGCTGCCATTTTCCGTGAATTGGTGTGCGAAGCTATTACTAATAGTACCGGCTTTGAGTTGACACCGGAAAACGAGAACAGACTTATTACAACAGCTGCAATCTATTCAACCTTTATTAGCATGACAGACGATGGTCAAATTATCATTGCTGAAGATGCAGAAGGTGAAGAGGTGGTCCTTTTTAGAAACTAAGATATATAAGGAGTAAATTCTCTTTATTGCTATGATTCTAACTTACGACCAATACGTTACTCATAATCAATTGACCGAATCCAAGCGTCAATTGATGATCAATATTTTCAATCAATTTGAAGATATTAAGCCGATCATCAATGAAGCTATGGCTTTTGTTGATGAAGGTGTGTTTGATGTAGACTTCGATTTGATTCTTGAAGGTCAAGAATTAAACGAAGAGAACCTAATGCAACGCATGAAAGACAAGTTTGATCAAGCGGTCAAAGTTGCAAAAGAAAGGGGTAAGGAAGCCCTATCAGCGTCTCAGGAAAAGATCATGGCCTTTGGTGGCAACATCGGAGCAGTCATTAAGATGATCGTTTCTAAATTGGGTGAATGGATTAAAAAATCTTTTGACGTAGCCAAAGCAACTTGGGGTAAAGCCTTTCAACAGGTAGCACCGGATATGTTAACGGCCATTGGAAAGAAGAGCGAAGAAAAGGTTCATGATCTATCAGATGAAGTTAAAAAGCTTGGTCAAGTTACTAAATCATTGGGTGGTTGGATCTTTAGCGGATTTACAAAACAAGTTCAAGGTGCTGGTCTTGAAGCTTCTAAAGAAGAAATTAAAGAATCTTTTGAGCTTGCAATCTATGAAATGCTGAACGAGGCTATTACTTCGGGTGAACTTGATTTCACAGACCTATTGAATGAAGCTGATTCTGAAAAGGCTCAAATTCCATTCTTATCAGCCCTATCAAAGAAATTGGGTCATTTCCCACCGTTTAGTCTTTTGCACGATGTTCAACACGGCCTTGAAAAAGTTACTAATACAGCTTTGGCTAAAATGTCTTACTATGCAACAGAACTTGCAGGTGCACCCGGTCCTTACACGTTCGGTGCTATTTCAGCCCTAACAGGTATTGCAGGTGAAGTTATTGTTAAGGGTCAAGCTAAGCATGCAATTTTACACTTTGTACCAGGTCTTGGTACTATTTTAGCTCTAATCTCAAACGTGGCCATGGCCATGGCATTCATCGCTATCGTCGAGGTTTTAATCACCAAATCTAAGTCTAACGATCAAACAGCATAAGCTTGAGTTTAAGTATAGATCAAATTTACGTTATCACACTCGATCACAGCCAAGATAACTACGATTCAATTCTTGAGAGAATCAATCGACTTGGGTTGCCAGCGGGTACATCGTATCAAATAATTGAAGGTGTTAACGGTCGTCAATTGTTTAAGTCCGAAGATGGGCGTAAGGCGTACGGCATTAAGTTTTATGAACGTTGGCCCATAGGTGGAAGCGATTGGTGGAGTAGACCTGTCACTGTTGGCGAAGCTGGTGGAATATGTTCTCACATTAAAGTCTGGGAGGACGCTAACCGAAAGGGTTACGAAAACATCTTGATCATAGAGGACGATTTCAATCCAATCGAAACGATAGACTGGAATGTTTTTAACGAGCTTAAAGGTTACGATTACGATATCGTGTTTCTATCTCGTTTGTTGGTCAATCACCCCGGGGTTTACGATTCCAGTGTTGGATTGAATAATTTCGTCAAACCCGGTTACTCTTACCAGACACATTGTTACGTAATGAGTAAGCTTGGTATTCAAAAATTGATTGATACCAACTTGGAAACGTTAAAGCAGAACATCATCGTTTCGGATGAGTTCTTACCTGCAACGTACACTTGGCACCCACGCCAAGATCTTAGAGCAATGTACAATCAGAACATGAATGCTTTGGCTCTAAAGTGGAATCCCGTAAGTCAGCTCCGGCATGAAGCAGCTGGCAATTCTGAAACAGCCCCAATCGAGGGCATAGACTTTAACTAATGAACACGCTTAAAGAACTTTTCGACCTAGTAGCAGAACACCCATTTGTAACACTATTCTTCACTTACTGCATCTATTCGATTGGTCTTTGGATCAAAGAATTGGTAAGTTTGCGAAAGTAGTTGAAACAAAAGAACACTGGGATATATAAACCTTACTAAAGATTATTAAAATGCAACTACGCAATCAACACATCTGCCCTAAAAACTTCTGGTATCCAGAAGCAGAGGCCCATGTTTGATAGTTAGTAAGCATTTCAACTTTCAAAGGGGCCTCCAAAAGAGGCCCCTTTCTTTTTTTGGTCAAGTTGTTCTTGGAGAGCAGATGGATTGCAACCCCATTAGAGTAAGTTCGATTCTTACCTTGACCTCGGAGTTCTTTGACATGTTGGTTTCACGCGTCCATGGTGTAATGGTAGCATAGCGGTCTCCAAAACCGTTTGTCTGG
>OCVQ010001197.1_pt1 | contig 20546 bp, 8 predicted proteins | sample 1539061 | NCBI WGS metagenome assembly OCVQ01 (sample SAMEA3355526, study PRJEB22509) | marine metagenome | biome: marine; feature: river plume; material: water | place: USA | collected 2010-08-08 | depth 0.5 m | reverse complement strand
CACCACCATGCTTGTATTTTTAATCCTAATTTTACTAGTAATTTTCCCATAGTTTTTTTTATATTTTTACACAACTTCCTTGTTCACTTGCAGGTCTTCCATCAGGGTTTGGTTTGTACCCGTCCCAGCATCTTCCCTTTTCAAGTGGAGTTTGATGTTTCATTTTGTAAGGCGAATTGCATTTAACCTTATCTAATGGCGTGTCTGTTGTTTTTCCGTTTTTCACAGTGCTTCCTTTTACGTAATAGTTGTTTTCTCTTCTTCTTGATTCGCTATCCATTACAAAATCTATATCTTTATTAAGTGGATCATTTTTTATTATACTGTCCATAAATTTTTTTGCCTCAGGACCTTCAGATCTAGCAAAATCTTCATATAGTTCTTTAACTGATTTTTCTTTACTCATTTTGTTTCTTTTTGTTTTGTAATTCAATTATTTTTTTAACTCTATTTTCTTCTAGTCTTAAATCTTTTATTTCTTTTTTAGACAAACCAAGCTCTAGTAATATAACTTTTTGTTCTTTTGTAGTTGTGCTTTTCTTCATATCATCTATTTCAGCTCTAACTTTCATTTCAGGTGTTTGAACAACTTTATCATCAACACCGTAATAAGGTAAACCTACATCCCAAGTTGACCAACCTAGTGCCACGGCAACTTTTTGCCAATTTTCAGATGAATTACTAAATATAGTTCTTAAAGCATTTATTTTAATAACAGCTTCATCTACTGGTATATTAGTTAACGCTGCTATAGTTTGAGCGGTTGCAAGATAAGCTGGGTTGTTTGCGTGAAAACCTTTATCTTCCATTTCCTGCTTGTTCCAAGAAAAAGTATTAGCAGCACTTTTTAGTTTTCTTAATTTAGTCTGTAAAGGAGGGGATATTGAAAACAAATCATCAATTGCTTCTGCGTAATCAGGGCTTTTGTTATCCATTTCCTTAGCTATAGTCATTAATGTATTTTTAAGAGTAACTGCTAAAGCTCCTTGTATTCCTAAGCCTCTAACTTGAGAATCAAACATACCATTTAAAGTTCTTGATATTCTTTGATCTTTACTAGCTTGACTTGCTTCAGGATCTTCATCGTCATCAAACAATAAAAATTGCATACCTTGAGTTAAAGCATTAAACATAAGGTTTTGAACCGTAGAATAATATATTAATTTAGATATATTTTCCTTATCATTTCCTCTTCTAGCTATTAAATCTTCTATAGCTCTTTTTTGTATTCTAGCATACTGCATTTGAGTATTGCCAAATGAAAGTATTAATCTACCAGCAGCAGATCTTTGTTGGTCACTTATTTTAGCTGGATTACTAGATTGTTGTGCTGTTTCTGATATAGAATAAAAATCCTCATAAGCTTTTCTTTCTGCTAACTTAGGATCCATGCCAGTAGCTAATAAAGCCTTTAATCTATTTCTATAATAAGTAGCGCCACCGGTTGCTATTGCAAAACTATCTGCATATCTTGTAAATACAAAACCTTTATTCAAAGCAAGAGCTACAAAATCTTTAGCTTTATTACCGTCGCTTGCGGCTAAATCTGCTATTTCTGATTCACTAATATTTATCTTTAAACCATCTCTTCTTTCTACTAAATATGGAGAGTTTAACAAAAACATTACATCTTTCCAGTACTGAGGCTGGTTAGCAAATGCTTTAGCTGCCTTTATAGGATTATTATCACTCCAATTTATAAAGTTTACATTAGATATCATTTGCATTAATGCTGATCTAGTATTTAAAAACATTACAACACCTACCGAGTTGTTTATCCAATCATACCATCTTGTTGTAATAGAATCAGCGGCAGAGGTTCTATTGCTACCTATTTTTTGAGCTTGAATAGAGTTTTTCAAAGCTTTAACATAAGCAGGCCCAAACGCGGCTTCTAATTTATTTAATACAGCAGGTGCAAATATAATATCTACATTTTGCTGCCACTCTTGTAAGTATTGAGCCCTGTTTATTTTATTAATTCCACTTATAACATCTGTTGTTATAGTCCCAGCAACCCAGCTTTTACCTGGTTTAGGGTAAGGTTTACCTTTTTGTATAGTTATTAATTCATCACTAAAAACTTTTAAATCAGGATCAGCCTTAATAAAATCAACTAATTGTTTTTGATCTGCCTTAGATAAACCAGGAACTGTCATCCCTTGTGAATCCCATAAATAAACTCTAATAGCGTGTTCATAGTTAAATCTACCTACACCTGTTTGTTTTTTAAAACTTTTAGGTAATTTAGGAAACTTAGCTTTAAGCGCTTTAAAATCTGCACCAGCTGAAACTTTTGCTTTTCCAATTTGAATTTCAGCTCTATTGTATGGATCAAGTAAATTATCTTTAAAGAAAGCCATTTGAGCATCTCCTACAGCTCCTTTTGCTAATAACTTATATAGTAATCCTGTAAAATCCTCAGCAGAAGGAGGTATGTAGAAATTATACTTACCCTTACTAGCTCCTATTGTTTGAGCTTTAGCAGCGGAATATTGCTTATAAGCTTCTATGCCAGTTTTTTGTTCTATAATATCGTTTATTATAGAGGTAAAAACAATTGACTTGCTTTGTTTAGCTATTTGAACTTCAGACTTTATATCTAATACATCTAAAACAGCTTTAACCGCTTGTGCATTTTTAATAGCGTCATCAGCAAAATAAAAATCATTATAACCTTCAGCTGCTTTACTAACTATCCAGTTAGCTTTGGCTTGTGGAGCTCCATTCGCTAAACCTACTATGTTTCCTTCTATTAAAGTTACGCCCTCTGATTTTAACCAAGCATATATTGCTGGTGCAGCTCCAGCAGGTCTAGCTGTTAATATAAATACATTTTTATTTCCATATTTTTCTACAGCTCTTTTCAACTTACCAAATAACGGTCCTCGTTTTCCTCCTATAACTTTGTTAAATTCAGAAAAATCAAAAGTAGCACCTATATCTTCTAAGTTAGTATGTTCTAAAGCAAACTCAGTAGCGTCTATCTTTTTAAAAGTTCCATCAGGCATTGTAACACCTATCTTACTACTTGTTATACCTACAGTGTCATCAAAATCTAATACAGATATACCCATAACCGGAGGATTTATTCTCCTAGACATTTCTAAAGCTGTGTCATAGTTATTTAGTATTTCTATTTGACCTGATATGCTTTGACTTAGTTTTGTTTTAGAACCAAAATTAACGTTATTGCTGTTAAAAGAAGCTACCTTATCTTTTAATAATCTTTGATAAACTTTAAACTCTGCTTTAGCAGCTTCAACTGTCATGTCACCTGTAAGAACTCTAGTTATTAAACCATTAGCTTTCATGCCTGCCATGTCAATTCCAACTTGGAAATCAGCTCCTTTCAACCCATCTAATCCTGTTAGTTTACCAACAAATAATTCACCTATCGTTATATTAGGCTTAATAAGACTATATTCAAAAGGATTAGCTACATTGTTTTCACTGTATCTTATCCAAGACGCCATACCAGCAGGTAAAAAATCTAATTTTCCAGCTTCTAAAAGCGGTACAACTAAATCGTAATAACTTTTAGGTAGTCTATCTAATAATCCAAATTGCTCTAACGCTAAATCGTTTAAATATCTAAGACCACCTTGACCATAAGACTTGGATATAATATTATCAAACTCACTTTCAACTTTACCTTTTATAGCCGCGTCTAAAAGTGATTTTCCAGCCTGAACATTAGGCATCATGTGCTCTTCTGTCACTTTTACATCTAATTTTATTCGCTTTGTAAAAGGATCTATAGCATAAAAAACAGTTGGTGCTAAAAATCTTATTGGATGATTTTGGTCTTTACTAGATTCCATTTGCCATAACGAAAAAGTTGAAGCAGAGTCTGGATTTTTCTTAATATAACTTTGTATGTTTAAAAATAAATCTTTTAGCAGGTCTTGTTTCTTTTTTATTAAATCAGGGTCTTCTACTAACTTTGTTATTGCTGCACCATTTTGATATCCACCAATTACAGTATACTTCTGTCTAGTTAAATCACCTGTAGTTTCTAACCCAGGAAATATTTTATCAAAAGTAGGTGTGTCTGTAAATGTAAAACCAAACCCACCTGTCATACCTGATCTAAATAAATAAGCTTGCTCAGGATGTAGTTCAAAAAAACCTTTTAAATCATTTATTATTTTTATACCAGCTGGAGTTGTTAAGTCTACTTTCCTAGCCTTAACTGTTTCTCCTTTACTGTTCACTCTTTGAGTTACAACCGTCGTTAGATCAGGAATAGGAACTACAAATACTCCTTTTTTAAAGTCTCTTTCCACTGAAATACTTTCAGATCTTTTTACTTGTACTTTTTGTCTTTTACCCTCAGACTCAGTTGTAGCGCCTTCTTCTATTTGTTGATCAATTGCTAATTCAATTCCTTTTAAAGTTTGAAGTCTAGACAAAAGCTCCATCAAGTTTTTAGTTGCTTGAGCTGTTCCTGATCTAGCGTCTTTTATATTACCAGACGAATCCATACCAAACACAGAATAGAAATAAGGTAAGTTTAACTTGCTAGGATCTAACTTGTATTGTATTTGATTATTAACTTTAGGTCCTTTTATATAAAAAGCATCTAATAATTTTTGACCAAGTTTCCTACCTTCACCACCTATTTTCTTTGTACCGCTTTTAGTTTTTACAACTTGTATGTCAGCATTACCTTTTATCTGCTTTAACATAGATAGTAAAGCTGGGCCATTGTTTTTTATAAACATCTGTATAGGTGTAACTTCGCCTTTACGTAAATTGTCCTTAGGATTTAATATACGTGAAACAGGTATACCTATTTGATCTGCTATTTGCTGAGCAGCAACCTCTGCAAAAGGTTTTAAATCTTTTAAAGTTATGTTGTCTAAATCTATTTCTGATAATTCTATTTTTTCTTTAACGTCTGCTACTATGGCATCAACGTTAGAATCTTTCATGACCTTGAAGGGATCAACTTCAATTGTTGTTGCTTGTTCAGTTGGCTGTGTTGTTTCAATATCAACAGTACCCTCTGAGGTAGAATCTAACTCGTTAGTATCAAATACAGTATCACCAAGTTCTTTAGCTCTTTCATATATTTTATCTCGTCTATCACCTAGTCTTCGTATGTAAGTTGTTACAGCAAAATCAGGATTATAACCTTCACCTTCTTCAAACAACGCTGTTGTTTTGCCACTCCACTTAGCACCTTCTCCACCAATGATAAGTTCTATTATAGCTTGTTTTACACCGTTTTCATCTATGCCTTTTGTTCCTCTTCTTTCGTAACCTATTATTGGTTTTATAACTCCAAAATTTGCTTCAACAAAAGCTTCAGCCGCTGGGTATTTATCTTTTGCAGCTCCTTGTCTAATCATTAACACTAGATCTTCATTAGTGAACAAACCTTTTCTCCACTCAGATAAAAACTTAGCTCCTTCAGGTGATATTGATTCTGATTTTTTAGAACCTGTAAGTAAAACCTCATCTAAGCCTACGCTACCGTCATCTAATTGACCTTCAATACTACCTTGCCAAGCATCACTATTTATTATTTGATCTATTGAATCCTGTGTTAGAGTTTGGTTTTTATATCCCTCAGCCACTTGTCTTAATAACTCTACTACATCTTTAGCCCCTTTAAAGTCATAATCAAAATCTTTGCCAACAGCTTCAGATGTTGCTTTATTAAATCCAATACCTAAGGTTGACCAAAAACCTTGCTCTTTACCTTTTTCAAAATTAATTCTATCTAATTCTTCTAAGAAAACAGTTAACACTTCGTCAAAACCTTGGCCCTCGGTTTTACGTGCTATTCTAACATATGCTTTAGGATCAAATTCAGCAAGATAAGTTAATATAGTTCCAGCTAAAGATTTAAAAGCAGCTGGATTAGTACCTAAAGCTTCTGTAAAAATAACATGACCAGTTACTTCGTGTAAACCTACTCTACCATTATTATTTAATATAGCATTTTCTATAGTAACTACAGAGTCGTAAACTGGTTGACCTGTTTTTACGTTAATAGATATCAAATTAACACCGTTTACAGTACCGTTTTTTAACCCAGCTTTAAAGTCTTCTATTTCTTTTTTACCTGCTTCTTCTTTACTTATAGGATCTACTTTAGAACCTCTAAACTGGATATTTGGATCTGCTATTCTAGCGTTAACCATTTCTGTGAAAGCCGCTAAAGCATCCGCATTAGTATCTGATATACTATAATTTATATTTATTCCTTTTCCACGTAAAAGAGATATCATAGCAAAATCATTTTCTGCATTATCTCTTATAGTATCTTCAGTGTACAACTGTTCAGCTATATTAAGTAGTTGAGCATCAGAAGGATTGTTATTACCTTTTGATTTTAGTTTTGCTTTAGCTCTATCTTTTAAATCGTTTTGGACAGAAACAGAAAGCAATCCAAACCTTTTAGTGAAAGCTACTAAGTAAGCATCTAGGTTTGATTTGGTTATAGAAAACTCAAGTTCTAGCGCTGCTATTTGTTTTGATACATCAATCGTTATTCCAGGTTTTTTAGCTTCTGCTCTAAGTGATATAGCTTGTTCTTTAAGATAAGTAAGTCTATTTATAGAGTTGACATAAAGTTTCCAACCAGTGGCGTCTAGATTTAAATCTATTAATTTACTTCTTTCTTTTAGTATGTCATCGTTTCTTTTTAATTTATCATCTATAAGACCTTTATAGTAAATTTTTGTATTGATATCAAGTTCTGGTCCACCTTCATTCTTAGCTATGATTTCTTGATACTCAGCTATATCTCTAACGTTTTGATCAAACTCTGCGTTTGTAGTAGGATCAGATAAAGCTCTCATTGAAGCTCCTGCTATTATTGGAACTCCTGTAAAACTTGTTGAGAATATTAAAGACGTAAAACCAGCTTCACCAAAACCTTCGTACATAGGTCTTCCGGATATAACATTTTGCCACAATTGAGTAATTAAAACTTCACCACCAACATCTGCTGCGGTTAATTTTAAGAAATCTGGAGCTGCTTTTCTTACATCTCTAAAAAAAGCTCCTACTCCTGATTCAAGAGTTTGCTTGTCAAGTTTTAAGTTTTGAATATACTTGAATTGCATTTTCATAGGTAAAGCACTACCTAAACCTTCAACTAGCGCAAAGCCAAAAGATTTTGCTAAAGTTTTTTCTCTATCAAACTCAACGCCTTTAGCCTTTGCTCTATTAAATTCATCAACGTAATAATCACCACCAGCTGATAACGCGGCTAAATAAAGGCCAGCATACGGTATAGCAACAGTAGCAAAAAAAGGCAGTTGTTCTACAGCTGTTTGACTAAGAAAATATAAAAAATTAGAAAATGAGTAAAAAGATCCATTTGGTCCTTTACCAAAATTAACATCTTTTACGAATTTATTTTTTCTTAATTCAATTAAGTCTTTAAGACCCGCTTGAGCTTCTAAAAAATCATCACCTAATGCTTGAGCAAGTGTTTTAGACATAAACAAGCCTGGTGCTAATACTCCAGCACCAGCTATAGTTTTATCTTCAACAGTCGCTACTGTTTGAAGTATTATTTGCGCCCAACTCATGGTGGTGTTAAGCAATCCCATACCAAGTTCACTATCTGTAAAAAACCCTACGGCATTAGGAAATGTAACAGGCGCTAATCCACCTCCGCCAAATGAAATTCCACTCATAGATGGTTTTCCAAAATATTTTTCTGATAAACTATAACTTCTTCTTAAGTAATCTAAGTTTTCTTCAGCAGTGCTTTTTACTTCGTTAGTAGCAATAAACTCTGCGTAATCATAATTAATTAAGTCAAATTGCTGTTGTATTGTTTTTCTTTCAGCGCTTAATACATTAGATCTTTTATTAAAACTAGCTGCTAAAGCATTATACGTATTTTGATCATCTAAAGAATTAATACCAATTTTTTGTTTTTCTTTTATTTCTGCACCTAAAGTATTTATTTGTTCATAAACCCTTTGTAACTCAACACTCATTAAGTTTACAGTTTTAACTATATCGCTATTTTTTAAAGATTCAAACTCTTCTACTAGTTTGATTTCCTCAATTTCTGGATCAAAAGTACTTTCAATACCAAGAGCGTAATCATGGTTTTGTTTTCTTTCTTCGTCACTTATATCACTTAAGTAATCTCTATTTTTTTGATCTTTTAAAGCTGTGTATTTATCTCTTGCAATTTGCAGTTTTGTTACACCTCTTATTTCAGCTTCAGTTATAGGATCCTCATTAGATGTTTCTTCTCTTTGGCTTTGTAAAAATGAAATAGCTATATTTCTTTCTTCTTCGTAAGGAATCGTAGTGGTAGTTACATTTTCAGTTGTACCTTCTGATCGATAAGCCATCTTCAAGTCCATTCCGCTAAGGTTAGAGTTTGGAATAGCTTTTACTGTTTCTGTTACCTGAGTGTCTAAGTTAATTAAACCTACTTCATTTTGAATAGCTAAATATTCTTTAAGAGTAACATCACTTGCTTCTTGATATTTTTCGTAGTTTAGTCTTATTTTTTTCTCTACAGCTGTTTCATCTTTTTTAAACGCGTAAACAACTACCTCATCTAAGTCCCCAACATTATCACCATCTTCCATAACAAAACCATCTTCGAGTTGGTCAAGTTCACTTTTAGGTTCTTGTTTTTGTATTTCTTTTTCGGCTTGTATATAATCATCAATATTAAAATCATCAACAAAACCTAATCTAGATGCAACCAACATAGTAGCTAAACCATCACCGGTAGTATCAACCCACTCATCCGAACCTAACGCTTTAGCGTAAAAAATTGGTTGTAAGGTTATTGGATCTACCGTATATTTATAAGCACCATCGCCATAGTCAAAAGTTTCACCAGGTGGAGCTGTGTATGTTTGGTTGAATTCAAAAGGTGCAGCGTTTTCATCTGCAAAAGGAAATATTGGTTCCGGTGGAATAGGATCAATAGGTAATCCCGATAAAGCAACTTCCGAGTTGGATCCCGTATCTTTTTCTGTCTCCACAGTTGGATCCGCACTTGTAGAGACATTTGTCTTTGCTGGTTTAACAGTGTTTATATCTTTATTAATTTCTTTAGATATTTCAGTTTCAACTTTTAAGTCTATTGGTTTTTCCTCTTTAACATCTAAAGGTTTGTTTGATATTTTCCACTCTTTAATTCTCTTTATTCTTTCGTCTTTAGATAAACCTAAGTCTTTAAGAGAAGCAGTGAATAATTCTAATTCGTTCATTTAATTTAATTTAAGTCGTTATCAGCTAAAAATTTCTGAGCTTCTTGTTTTTTTGATTCTTCAAGATCAAACACAGCAGCGTCTGCTTTTACAGAAGGCAATTGATTTGTTGTAAATTGTTTTAAATAATTTTTCATAAAATACTCTTTATATTTTTTTCTAAATAAAACTTTATTACTTTGAGACAAGGGTAAGTCTTTTTCATAAGACCAACTTTTATGACCAGCGTTTGCGTTTTGAACCATTTGATCATCTTCTTCTTGACTAGTTCCTTGAGCTATATATACGTTCCAAGCAGCAACAGCATCTTGTTCAGAGCTTAACAAACCAGATATCTCTGCATTTATAAATGGATCTGTTTTTTTACTAATTTTATCCATGTCGTATTGAAGTATGTTTCTACCTTTATTGTCACCTAAATCTATAATTTTATATATAGGGTTACCTTCTGCATCAACTAATATAAACTCTTCAGTTATTTTAGCTTCTGGTTTTAAGTTTCCTTCTTCGTCAACCATGTCTTCACTAAATACACCTACGTCTTTTAACAGACTTAGCATGTCTTTATTTATATCAGGAGTGGAAACAACCAAAGAAGTTCCTGACTCAAGTAATGAAGATAACGCACTGTTATTTATTATGAACTCTCCCTCTATACCTGGTCCGCTAAAAACTAATTGCTGAGTACCATCGTGTAAAAGGTTTAGTTTTGCGTCATAACCATCGTTTATGCTAAACCCTGGTTTTGAACTTAATAAAGAATATACAACAGTATAAACAAAATTATTATTAGGATCAAAATTTGGCTCATCAACAGTAGAAACTTGAGATATAACATCTGATAAAAAATCTAAAGATTTTTGAGGAGCACTTTCTAGTTCAAGTAATTTTTTAGTTTCTAACTCACAGTTTTCACTAATACAAGAGTTGTTTTGTATAGATAACTTTAGTTTAGCATATATTTTACCAGTGTATTGATAAGCTTTATTTAACAAATTAAACTCAGCATTAGTTGGGCTAGCTAGATAATCTAAATTATAAGCTATCGCATCACTTTCGTTTATTTGTTTTATTATAAGATTATTTATGATATTTTTGTTTTCCATCTTTGTTTTTTATTAAGCTTCCATACTTAGTCTTTCGCCGGCTATACCAGCAAGAGATCCAAACATACCTGTAACAGCTGAGGTTTCATCTCTAAACGCTTCGTTTTCTCTATTTTGAGCTCCAGATAATAAATCAGAAGTTCTATCAAGCTCTTGCATCTGTCTTGATTCTCTAGTGTTAAATTGAAACTGCGCACCTGCCACATCAGCTTGTTGTAATCTTCTTTGCTCTCCTGTAAGTTGCTGGTTTAAGGTAGCTTCACCTTGAGCTCTTTGCATTTCGTTTCTAACCTCCTGTTGCTCTATACTCGCCGCAACTCCTTTTTTAGATCTTAAAGCTGCTTGAGCTAATGCAGTAGCTCCACCAGCGCTCTGCCCTGTTGATCTCATTAGGTCTAACGTATTAGCTAAAGATATATCTGCTTCTTCTATTTTCATTTCAGCTGCTCCAGTAGCTACGCCTAAGCTAGAAAAAGGATTATTCATCATAGCGCTAAGATCTTGAATCCCTTCATAAGGGTTTATTATTTGTTGTCTATTATTTTCTAGATCTTTTAGTTTAGCTTGAAGTTTTAATCTTTCTGCTTTAGCTGCTTGCGCCTTTTTTTTAGCTGAAGCTGCTCCAAAAATTCCGCTAACTACTCCTAATGAAGCTCCTATTATTGATGGTAACATATTTTTTTATTTTAATATCTATTATTTATTAAAAGCCATTGTTTTGAGTGTAAGTTGTACTAACTTGAAACAATTGCTTTTCACCTCCTGGGTCTGTAGTTGTATCTGTCGACATTCTAACTGTTGCGTAAAAACCTTTTATACCTGCTATTTGTTGGGCAAAATTAACTTCTCCTGCACTAACTCTTGAATTATTTATCAAACTAGCAACGTACTTGTTTTCTTTTCTATTAAAACCCTCGTAATATTTATTTATAAAAGAAGGAGTGGCTGTTCCAAAAACAGCATTGTAGCTTCCTCTATTAACAAATCTGCTAAAGGAAAGTTGAGCATGTTTTAATATATTTAAATTCTGGTTAACAACTAACGCGCCTGTTGTTGCGTTGTAACTAACAACTTTTGTACTTAAAGAAACACCTGGTCCAGTTACAGTTGAATCTACAGGTATTATAACTTGGTTATTAGAACCAAAAGTACCTACTAGGTTTTGTATAATTACAGTTGCGTTTGTAGATGCTGCGCTAGCAATAGCGTTTGATTGAACAACTGTATATTCTCCTTCGTAATAACTAGGAACTATGCTACTAGAATCAAAAGTTTCTATCCAGCTTTGCGAAGAAGTAGAAAACTGAGTACCTGTTGGGTCTGAAACAGCTCCAGCTTTTTCTACTCTCCAACCATTACTTCCTTCATAAGCTACAGTTAAAAAAGATTTAGACTTTACTGGATTGTCATTTACTATAAGGTCAACAGTGCTAGGATAACTTGTTCCATAAAAACTACCTCTTGGTGCTGTTGTGCTATAATGTTGCCAAAGCTTACCGCTAGAAACACTATAAAACTTATCTTTTAAGCTAAATAATTGTTCTGGTTTATAATCAAAAAAGCTCACCCAACCATTATACTTACTATCATAAGACAAAGTATAATAGTTAGAATTTGAATTAAGAACGGGATTTCCTTTTATAGAAGTCACATATTGTTTGTTATAAACATCAAAACCAGCGGTAACAAAACCTTCACTTATTGAATTATTTGTGTTTTCTAATTCCGTCCTAAAGAAGTTTTTCATACCGTTTGACGATATTTCATTAAGACCACTTCTGTTTAACTCTATTATTACATTATTATTTTTATCAGCAAAATATTGATTATAACCATACTGCGCAAAGCTTTCTGGGTTTTTACTTATACCGTATTCTCCAGTATAAGGTTGTAATACACCTATTACTAAATTGCTAGACGTCACGGATCCTCCACCTTCTGCAGAATATATAGCGTCTTTATCTATTAATGCTCTACTTACTTTTAATTCTTGAAAAACGTTTAGATTTGAATCAGAAGCGTATAGTTTTTGTATAGAACCATTAGCTGGATCTGCCGACTTAGTTATGTCTTCTCCAACAGAAAAAACATTTGTTTTATTTATACCAGTTCTAGAGTTGAACGGTCCAGAATATATTAATGAGTTGCCTAAAAATGAAGCATCTTTGTCTTCTTCTACTATATATGCTTTAGCTCCAAAATCTACAGATGTATTGTTGTAACCTCCTCTTATTCTAGATTCTTCAATAACCCAGTTGTTAGCGTCTACTGTTCCAGAAATCACGTCGTAACCTCCTAAGTCTTTAGGTATACCTCTTGAGCCATTCCATATTGGCATTTCTGAACCATTGTTAGTTTTGTTCAGAATAAATGTATTAAAATATTTTACTTCAATTACCGCACCCATATGTTTATTATTACCTATTTTTTAATTAAGTTACTACAGCAAAAGTATATTGATCTAAACCAAATAGAGCCGCGTTTGCGGTTATATCTAAAGCTTTTCCTGTCCATGTTCCGTTTTCCATACCGGGAACACAATAAAGTGGAACAGTATTTCCAGGTTCACCACAGCCAGCAGGGACAGCATCTGCAAAATAAGTATACCCACTCGCGTATGGCCAGTTTTGTGAATACCTACAGCTACTAGATCCACCGCTACCATTGAACCACTCGTTAAAAACAGCTGTTTCCGTTCCTCCTCTTTTTAATTCGTATATTGTTGTGTTTGATTCAGCAAAGTTAACTTGTATAACATTGTTTTCATCAGCCAGAGCATTGACCATTGTTCCGTTTGGCGACCAAGTAGTTTGTGGACCAACTGGAGAATCATCAACCCCACCAGCCCAAGTCCAGAAATAATTATAACTTGAATTACTAAATGGTCCATTAAATATATACCAACCCTGAGATGAAGTAGGTCCGGTAGCTACATAAAAATAAGTTTGAAACTGCATACACCATTTACCCCAAGCTTGGTTATGCCAATTGGAATTATAACCGGGAGCTCCGTTTGGTGGATACTCATCTTCGTTTGGCAAGCCAACATCGCTATAAGTAATAGTTACTTTTTGATAAACCTTAGTTACTGTTACACCCATGTTTATTATTATATCTACAGTGTCAGCAAAACTTCCACCACCAGCATCTTGAACTTGTATTGTAAGATAGTAAGTTTCTACGGGTAGTTCATCAACAAAAAGATTTTTTAATTGCCATGTAGCGCTAGTAGCTCCTGATGTAATTAAAGGTTGTATACCAAAGTATTCGACGCTTGGTCCTGTTGCAGATCCAGATGTTTGAGATATTATAGTACAATCTCCATCGTTAAAAATACCAGACAAAGAGTTTGAACCTGAGTTGTTAGCGCTACCGTTTTTAGCGTTTATTGTTGTTATTATTGAAGTCGATGGAGTAGCTGAGAAAGTTTGACCTTGAGTTGGCGCTGATATAACCGGTGAAACGTTTTGCAAGACCACTTCTTCTTCAAAAAACGTTATTAATCCATTTATTGTTGCTTTAAAATTAAAAATAAAAGTTCTTGAAGGTTCAGAATAGTTATAAAACATAGCGTTAAAGTACGCCGCTGTAGTAACTATGTTAAACAAGTTGTTACCTGAAACTTGAACTAGTTCAAAGTAAGGTGGACTAAATTCTTGTGGTATTGCGTTTGAAACACTTACTATTTCTAAAGTTTCATCTATTTGATTAAAAGGAATTACTTGCCCAAAATTATCTAAAATACTAAACGGAGCTGCAAATATTTCCCCACCGCTTGCTAAACCTTCTGTAAAAGGACTAGGATTTAAACTACTAAAGCTAGCTGCTCCAGAAGAACCATTTATTATAGAATTATTTAAATCAGATATTAAACCAGTTGTTGATGATTCCCAAAATATATCTAACAAACTTTCTACAGGTTCTGTTTCGTAAACAGCTAAGTATTGTATACCAGGTACCTCATCGTTAACTATAGTTATAGTTTGATCAGCTGCAACGCTTACTGGTTTATTTACTTTTATTCTAGCTGGGTTTGATATTGTTATATTAACACCGCCAGCTATTTGCACAACGTTACTTAAAGTAAGTTTAGCAAACGCAGCAGGACTTGTTGTGGCTGCTTGTATAGATGTTATAACTGTTCCTGCTGGTATAGTGTTTGAGTTGGCTGGATCTGTAACTAAATCACCAACAGTTATGGATATAGCAGGATTACCTGTTGTGTTAACTTCTATAATATTACTTATTGAAGAAGCAGCGGTTGCAAAAGCAGGTGTATTTGAAATAGGTTGCTCTGCGGTAAATCCAGGTGTCTCAACTACTAAGTCATCTGGAAAACCAGACCCTAAAACTTTGTCGCCTGCGTTAATTGTAGATGTATCACCAGCTATGCTTGCTAATCTTATTATGTCTGTTGTTGTTGCTACAGCTGATTGAGCGCTAACCGTTTCGTAATTTGTTACGGATGTTTGTCCTATTTTCTTATGAGTACTTATTCTAGCTATCAAAGGGTTTGATTCTAAAGAATAAAATTGAGGAAAATAATCTGGTCTAGGAGCTTCATCTGAAAAAGGAAGATATTCAAATAAATCTCTAACAGTTGATATTGTAGAAACTATATCTGTAAATCTTTCAGGATAGTATTGTTTGTTACTGCTACCAATATCAGTGCTAGGTATAATTGGGTTGTTTGTATTTTCAACTCTACCAAAAAGTCTAACAGAACTTCTAAATTGCCTTTGCTCAGGACCAACCTCTGTTAAGTCTCTTGGTATTTTATTTATATTATCGTTTATCAACACTATATGTGAAGTTTTACCTAATTCTAAAGTGGCGTCAGATGGATAAGAAGCCATTATACCAGGTAAATAAACATTGTAGTACTCTTGCTCCGTTTGTTTTACAACAACTTTGTAAGAATACCAACCTAAAGGATTATAAGCTAAGCTAGCTGAATCCCCGTTGTACAATCCAGGTGTTCCAGTTTGTTTGTTTAATGTTGAAAATATAGCTTGATTAAATAAAAGCTTTATAGAATTACCAGGCCATTGAGAAGGTATTATAGAAGGGTCTATATATGCAGAGTATATGGTAGAACCAGAGTAACCTATACCGTTTACTACTATAGTATCTTTGTTATTAGATAAAATAACAGTAGAGGTTCTACCATATCTATCAGACAAAACAATGCCAACTTGGTAGTTTCTATTAGATTTAACACTATGGTTAGGATATTCTATTATGCTAGATGTTTGTGAAGTATCTGAGCCAGGTTCAAATAAAACTATATTAGCTGCAACTAGGTTTGTAACCGAGTTAGTTAAAACTACATCATAATCACCAGATCCTGCTGGGTTTTCAGTAACCGAAACAACTTCTGTTTCTTCCGGTATACTACCAGTACCTACCACTAAAGATATAAAATCTCCAACACTAGGCGGTACAGAGCCTTTTCTTATTTTTATTGTAGTTCCATTGTAAGGACCTCCAAGTATAGATCCTTCTTCTATTTTTAAATCAAAATTGGCTTTAGTTGAAACCGATACATTGTAATTTAAGGATTTAGGCGGAGTATGCTTATTTTGAAAATTAGCATATATAACCCTGTTTCCTGAAACTTCTTGAGATAGAGCCTTTACAGGTATTTTATCATACACCCTTATAAGATCCGCTTCAGGAAGTGTTTTAAATGGTTTTTTTGATTGATAGTTAAAAACAAAATAATCAGGGTCATTAACTTTTAAAACCACGTTGTCAACTAAGGTTTGAGGTAGATCTAAAGTTACCTGACCTCCAGCTGAAGGGTTATTAGGATTAGTAGGTTCAAAAACAGTTATCTTAGGTTTACCAACTATACCAAAACCAGTTACTAAACCACCAACAACAACACCTCCTTTTATGTTGTCTATGTTAAAAGGTCCTACTGAGTTTGTAACAGCGCCATTAACAGTAAAAATACCAGCAGATTGCTGTATCTCGTCTATAGTTAAAGTGTCTATAACTTTTACAGCTGTAGAATCTGACTCTTTGTAAAGTACATCTATTTCTTTTAATTTTAAACTATTCTGTATGTCATAGTTTTTAAAAGGTAGAGGTATTCTTAACTTTATATCGTTAACTTTATTTTGCATAAAAGAAACAGTAGTACTTCTATACGTGTCGCTTTCGTCTTCTATCTCTGATAAGTTTGGTTTTTTTACGTATAAAAAATAACCATCTTGTTCTGGTATAAAAGCCGCTTGTGTAAATGGAGCAAATATAGAATACTCGTTGTCTTCGTATTTAAATCTATAACTAAATCTAGAAAACTTATCTTCTAAAAAATCTGGATCACCAGCAAACTTAGAGTCGTAATAAGGGTTTGGATTTAAAACAATATCACTTAAAACTGTTAGCTGAGGAAAAACACCATTAGCTATAGTTAAAGTCCATGTAGAACTACTACTGGTATAAACAGCTGAGCTTAAGGTAGCGTTATTTATAGGTATTATTTGACCAGTTATAGGGTCAGTGTAACCTACACTAGCGGCTACGCCATATTCTCCATTAACTAAGCTTATATCTCCAACGAAGCTATTAACAACAACAGTGGTTAATCCAGCTGATTGAGCAGCGTTTACTCTTCCGTAACCACCGTTAGTTAGTTCTTTAGAAACCACATCTTTAAGAGTTGACTCGTAAGCGTTATCTGTAGAAGATAAATAACTTTCTTGAAAAAGATCTATACAATTGTATGGGTTATATTTAGCCACCGATATTTGGTCTTCAGTAGTATAATAAAAAGGATTTTCTTCAGCTTGCTCAATGTTTATAACTCTAGGTTGGTTTCTATTGTCTGTCCAAAAAAGTAAACTTTCTAAAACATTAACACCATATATAGGATTTTCTTTTGAAAAATTTAGAAAAGCACCACTAATTAAAATTCTAGAGGTTTGAGTTTGAGAATTATATTGTATTATAAAGTTTTTAGCTGCTGGATAATAAGGTATTGGTTTTTGACCACCAACTAAACCGTCCCAGTTTGTAAAAAATAGATAAACATTACTAGACTCATTATGAACCCTGTGACCTATGCAATATAGACCACTGACACCTGTTAAAGTTTGTGTGTTTAAAACACTAGAGTTACCCAGTATGTTTTCAAGTGAACCAGCATTTTCTGTTTCTGAAGCACTTACTTGAACATTTTTTGCAGATCTGTATTCACCCTTAGGCATTATACGAGCATCCAAGTCTTGATTCATCTTGGATTTCAAAAAAGTGTTTGTAGACTTAGCCATTAAATTTTAGTGTTTTATCCATTTAGATTTACCTCTCATTACTTGAGTTATTTCATCTAACTTAATATTTGATAATCTTATCTTAGCGTTTCTTAAAGCAGCTGATCTTTCTTTTTTAAACCTTTGAACCACGTATTCTTGTTGACCAGCTCTATTAGCTATTAAACCATAAGATATGCTTTTGTACATAGCGTCTTCTGCTAATTTAGGTACTTTAGTATCTATATCATAAGCTAAACCATCTGACACATATTCTAAAACAATTAACCTACCTGTTAAGTTACTAGAAAAAGTGAATTTACCTTCTCTTTCATCTATACCAAACCATCCGTTAGATTGTGCGTTTTGAGGATCAAGACCATATTGTCTACCCCAATTAAAAGATCCATTTAAATTTCCAAAGTAAGAATAAGCATCACCATAGTCGTTGTTAAAAAACTGAGAATTTATTAAATTATCATTAGCTTTACTCCATCTTTCTTCTGTTATAGAGTCGCCTTCTACGTTTTCTGCTAAAGAATCTTGCAAAGGAGATCCTGCTTTGTCCTGAAGAAAAGTATTGTAAGGATTTATAGTTAAGTTGTTAGCTGGATATATTATTCTTTTAACTCCAAGCTGATCAATATAAGACATTCTAACGTAGTTTACGTAATCTTGTGGTATAGCTAAAGACAAAGATTCAGGTATAGTTAATTCGCTAGAGTGTATACTTTTTAATGTATCATAACTAAATTCTTGTAAAGATCTTTTTGCAAAAAATAATACGTCAGATTTTTTAGCTGTTTGAATTATTTTACCATCACCAACGTAACCAATCATGTAATTATCTATTATGTCACCTAGCTTAACATAAGCGTATTCACCATAATTATCTTCAACAGCTTGGCCATATGCTTTTTGCGTGTCCGTGTTACCATATTTACCTCCACTAAGTGACTTTAATTGAACTACAATATAAGCATTAGCCCCAGGTAAACCTACTAGCTCTATGATATTATTTTCAACTTTTAGTTCTGTTATCCACTCTGACCAAGTACCGGGTAAACCAGTTGGACTTGTGTATAATTTAAAATTGTTTGCTGAGTAATTTATGTCGGTTGGATTCCAACTAGTTGTAGAGCCTAGTTTTATATCAGTGTCAAAAGTTGTTGCAAATTTTTGATTAGCTGAGTCGCCTGGATTACCTCTAAAGCTTTGAGAGCCCGAGTAATATTGTTGGTTAGTTTCTGTTATTAATCCCATTTTTTAAGCTTTTTCGTTTTGTTCAACTTTAGCCGCTTCTTGTGTAGCGGTTTGTATAATAGTAGGATCGTTAATTACAATTCCGAAGTACTTTAATATATTTGTAACTAAATTAGTTTGCTCAGAAATATCTAAACTAAAGTCATTAGAATTGCTTGAGCTATATATGTACTGCCCGTAAGAACCTCCTGTAAAATTCCATATTGGAGGATTTGGCCACATTACAACACTAGCAGTTACAGAATCAGGAACCGGAGAGGTTATAATAGAGTAACCAGAATTAACGTTTCCAGAAGGATTATATACACCGTAATTGTAATATATAGGATGACTACTTGTTGGTTTAGTTAATTTAGATTTTTCTATTCTAGTGTACTCTTTTTTACTAGTTCTTTGAGCAACAGATTCGTATTTTGGACTACCATTGTATGTAAATGTAACTTGTCCAAACAAATATATTTCAGGATTTGCATTTCCAGTTGTAGGATCTACTGCTGGGTAGAAAAAACTAATACCATCACCATATACAGCAGTACCACCATTTGGAGTGGTTTGTAATTGTAATGTTACTTCTTGTATAAATGGGGTTATTCTATATGAAAGGTTATCAAATGTGTTAAAATACTCAGTGTCGTTTTGAGTGTTTCTTTGGTTTTGACGGTTAATTTGACTTCCGTCTGGAAAATAAGAGTTAAATATCTCAAGTTGTACTTGGTTAGCTATACTATTAAACTCGTCTGGAGGTGCGTAACCTCTTTGCTCTTTATTTAATATATATAGAACTGTTTGATATACTGTGTTTACACTTATTGCCATTTATTTTATTTTTATATACTAAAAAGGCGGCCTAAACCGCCTATATATAGTATCACTTGTTTTTATAGTTTTTTATCTATAGATCTATAAACTTCTACTCCTTCATCAGTTTTTAACCAAGCGGCAAATGCTGAATAAGGGTTTTCATCAAAAGGAACAGACATTAATTTTCTGCCATTTGTACCCCATAAGAATGATCTCTGATCTGAAGACATTTTTATTATACCTAATTCATTAGCTCTAATAGCAAAGTTTCTAAGTTGAACATTTTCATCATTAGCTAACGATATAAACAACGAAGGGTTTTGTCTAGCAAACAATAAAACATCTCTTTTTATTTCTTTAGAACTCATTTCGTTTACCTTAGATCCTACTTCAACTCTTAATATAGCTTCTGCAAAATCCACGTCCATTGTTAAAGCTGAATTCATAGCCTCTACTTGACTGTTAAGTATGTCTAGTTCATCTTCAGCTACTGCAACTGCGCTAAATTCATTATACACTTTATCTTTTAATGGGTGGTATAGAGATAATAACTTTTGTAAATTTTGTTTAGATTTATCTACTATCATTTTACCATCTTTAAATATAATATGCCCCATCGTACACTCTCCATTTTGTTCATCTACAAGCGGTGAGTCTTGGTTTGTTGCATATCTTAATTCTCTTTGCTTACCTATTTTTTCATCAAAATAAAGCAACGCGTGCTTTTTTGTATGCCTACCAGGTATAGTATAAGTTAATGGTGTTTTATTCCCTTTAAGATAATAGATTCTGTCTTTTATTTCCCAACTAGGTTTTGTTGGTTTTTTAGGTGCAGTTTTTACCGCTACCTCTTGAGGTGCAACCTCAACAGCTTCTGCTTTAGCTTGTTTAGCCATAATATAATA
>OCVQ010001196.1_pt1 | contig 20556 bp, 17 predicted proteins | sample 1539061 | NCBI WGS metagenome assembly OCVQ01 (sample SAMEA3355526, study PRJEB22509) | marine metagenome | biome: marine; feature: river plume; material: water | place: USA | collected 2010-08-08 | depth 0.5 m | reverse complement strand
AAATATACCAACCACCATTACCACAAGAGATTGCAATGCAAGATGTGCAATGGAGCGTGTTAACAAACAAACCTTGTAAGCCTGCAACAGGTGAGAACAAGAATCCAAAGTATTATACAACTGAAAAGTATATGAGCGAGAAGTATACAAAGGATGATGGTACTGAAAGCACAAAAGCAGTCAGAGATGCAGAAGGCAAACGTATTCTCAGAGAGCAACTCAAAGACGAGAATGGAAAAGTTATCCAAGTATGCGGTAACATGGAACAGAAGATTGCTGAAGTAGAAAAAACATTAGGTGGAGACTTTGTGATAATGGGCATGACTCCTAAAGGTTATGAGAACATGGCCGCTAATCTACAAGACATCAAACGTTATATCAAACAACAAAAAGAAATTATACTTTACTACCGTGAAGCAACTGGTGCCGAATCCAATGACGACAAGGAAGATTGGATAGAAAAGAATGATAAAGCACAAGAACAACAAGTAGAAGAAGTAGAAGCAGATAACAAACAGCCTGAAGCACCTGTTAAAGAACAAGGTGGATTCAGTCTTAGCAAACTTATACCTGGATTACCATCTAAGGATTAAAAACATGATTGTCCGCACAGTGCTCCGAGGCTTCTCGCCTACTACGGGCAGTAAATTAATAGATCATCTCGAAAACGATCCAGGCATACAACATTGGAGATCTATCAGCCCTAACCCTAATTGTTTTTTTATTCACACAGTAAATGAATTGCTGAACTATAAAGATCAAATGATACAAGAAATAATTGAATGCCGAAATGCAGGATATGATATAGCATGGTATAGTAATTCCACATGTGATATTACACCTCATGGAATGCCAGTAGAATATTTTGAATATCAAGCAGGCGCATATCACGAAAATGGTGTGGCAACAGAAAGTCAGCAATGGAATTGCATTGACAAAGGATTATACCAGCCTGGTAAAACAACAAAAGCAACAAGGTTGGCTATATTGAAGTACTTGGATGAAGCAAACCAATTACATAAGTTAGATTATTCCTTAAAGGTATTAGATCCAAGCGACCCAACAATGGGTGCAAGTGTTCTGAGAGATCAACAAGACAGCATTGATTCATTAGGCACCACTGTAGAATACTTCCTTAGTCTAAATAGAACCATGGATATTGATATGATTGATATTTGTGCTAATGGAGTTCAGCATTACGTAGGTTATCCATACCAAACTCACATATATGAAAACACAGGCTGGTCTTTGATAGCAGAATCTAATACTGGCTTCGGCATTCCAAATCCATTTAGTCCTGGTGAGATACCAAGATCGTATCAAGACGGTCCTATGATTTCTGAAAAAACTTATAGGCCTATTATGAACAGCCATCCATTTGTTATGGTAGGTGAATGGGGTTTACATCAGCATCTAAACAAACTTGGATACCAAACCTTTGAAAAATTCTATGGAGTTGATTTAGAACAGTTTTATCCTATGGCCAGTTCCCCCCATTCTGATAATAATAGAACTTTGCGCCATGACTACGAGTCTATACGAGATGTTGTATCTCAATTTTACAATAATATTAGTGCAAACCAAGACGAAGTTAGAGAAATGGTTACACATAACAAACAGTTATTGATCGCAAATTATAATAAGACTAAGCAATGGTTACTTGATAAAGATGAATATATTTTAGGGAATACAGGTGATCGTGTAATGAATTTACATGACTTCTTATGGCAGTCAATATCATACCGCAACAACAATGGCAAAGATCTTGCCATCATGGTTAATGCCCCAGAACGATACATTAAAGATCTTGACCAATTAACATAATTGTGCTATAATACATCCATGGATCATTATGACACTCTTGGGTTAACACGTGGCGCCAACCCCCAAGATATTAAAAAAGCCTACCGTAAACTTGCAAGTAAGCACCATCCTGACAAAGGCGGTGATGCTGAACAGTTTAAGCAAGTGCAAAAAGCATACGAAGTATTAAGTGATCCTCAAAAGAAAGAGTTTTTTGATCAGTTTGGTACCGACAGTCCACAGGACCCAGGTTTTAATCCGTTTGGTGAGGGCAGTCCATTTGGTGACATGTTTAGTCAATTTGGTAATCAATACAGAAGAGCAAGACAAAATCCAGATGCACTTGTAGATTTACCAATTGATATGGAAACAGCATACAAAGGCAAAGAAGTTATTGTTGATGTAGGGTATGCCAGAGAAATTATACAAATACAACCAGGTATGCGTAACGGAACCAAAGTAAGAATAGCAGGCAAAGGACACAGTCGCTATAAAGATATACCAGCAGGCGATCTCATAGTGAGACTACATTTGAGACCAAATCCAGGTACAGCAATAGACGGTGATAATATATTACAGGCAGTACGCATTAACGCCATAGAAGCAATGATTGGCACAGAAGTACAAGTAGATCATGTTAGTGGAAAGAAAGTGAGAATTAAAGTACCGGCAGGTACACAAAATGGTTCGAGATTGAGGTTGAGTAATTGGGGAATGCCAGTGTATGGTCGAAATACATACGGTAACTTGTATGCAGTGATTGAGGTTTTTACACCTCGAATTTCGGACTCAGGCCACCTCGAAATGTTAAATAAAATAAACAGGGAAATAGATAGATAAATGAGCAGTAAAAATCCAGTAGAAGTAATCTTACATAATGCAATTGAAAAAGCCAATGTGCAAAATCATGAGTATGTTACACTTGAACATTTAACCATTTGTTTATTAGATGATCATGAGATTGTAGGACATTGCGATAGACAAGGCATTGACCACGAGCAAATTAAAACTGACATACAGCATTATCTTGATGATCAAGAAAATGGGTTAGTATGTATGAATGGTTCTAAAGGCTCCCCTCAAAAAACAAAGAAACTTGAAGAAGTATTTCAACGTGGCTTGGCATCAATTGTGTTTAATAAACGTGATGCATTTGCACCAGCAGACTTACTTATAAGTATTTTGTATGAGGAAGACTCACATGCATCTTATTACTGTTTACTAAATGGTCTAACCAAAGAAGTTCTTAGAGACGAGCAACAAAAAGAAGTATCAAGGTCTGAGAACAGAGAGTTATTAGAGGAGTTTACAGTTAACCTCAATGATGAAGCAGGAAAGAAACGTATTGATCCTCTGATTGGTAGACACGAAGAAGTAAGTGATCTTGTGCATATTCTTGCAAGACGTAAAAAGAACAATTGTGTGCTTGTCGGTGAGCCTGGCACAGGTAAAACTGCTATTGCAGAAGGCCTTGCAAAGAAAATTGTTGACGGTGAAGTTCCTAAGATACTTACTAATAAAACAGTATACAGTTTAGATCTTGGGCAGTTACTTGCAGGCACAAGATATAGAGGTGACTTCGAAGAACGTATCAAAGGTGTACTACAGTGTCTTGAAGCAGATGACGATGCTATACTGTTTATTGATGAGATACACATGATTATGGGTGCCGGCAGTGCTGGTGGTGGCAATGTAGATGCCGCTAATCTATTAAAGCCTGTGTTAGGCAGAGGTAGGTTATTAACAATTGGTGCAACAACACCAGATGAGTTTGCAGATAGTTTTGAAAAGGATGGCGCTCTAATGCGTAGGTTTGCAAGACTTGATGTCAATGAGACGGACCTTGACAGCACAAAAGAAATTGTACAAGGACTGAAACATTACTACGAAGACTTCCACGGTGTTAAATACGACAGCAAGTTATTAGATAGAAGTGTTGAACTCACAGATAGATATGTTAAGACAAAGCATTTCCCAGACAAAGCACTTGATGTAGTTGATGCCGCCGGAGCCGCAGTTAAGCTCAGAGAAGAAACTGAAGTTACTATCAAGGACATGGTAAAAGTAATCAGCAAGATTAGTAAAATAGGCGAAGATGTAATTGACACAGAAAGTTCAAATGCATACAAAGATTTAGATATCAGAATCAAAGAAACTGTTTATGGACAAGACGAGGCTGTTGATAAAATTGTGGAAGCAATTCTTGTTAGCAAGTCCGGATTGCGTGAGCCCCACAAACCCATAGGCAGTTTCTTGTTTGTAGGTCCAACTGGTACTGGTAAAACAGAAACAGCAAGAGCACTTGCAAAAGAACTTCAAGCAAAACTTGTTAAGTTTGATATGAGTGAATATCAAGAACGTCACAGTGTGGCCAAACTGATTGGTGCTCCTCCTGGTTATGTTGGACACGCAGAAGGTAAGATGGGGCAAGGACAATTAGTTGCTGAAGTAGAAGACAATCCTAATTGCGTACTATTACTTGATGAGGTTGAGAAAGCCGCACCAGAAGTATTGCAAATCTTATTGCAAGTTATGGACGATGGTAGGGTTACAGGCAGTCAGGGTAAGGTAGTTGATTTCAGTAATGTTGTATTGCTTATGACTTCTAACCTTGGTGCAAGTAAAGGCGAAGAACTTAAAATTGGATTTGGTGATCAAGTACGTAAAGGTGAAACAAACAAAGCAGTTAAAAGTTTCTTTACACCAGAGTTTAGAAATAGACTTGATGCAACAGTGCAATTTAATAAACTGGAGCCAGGTCAGATGCTAATGATTGTTGATAGGCTTGTTATAGAAACAAACAAATTACTGTCCAGCAACAACAGTAGAATCAAGATTAGATTATTATCAGCCGCACGTAAGCAATTAGCAGAGCAAGGATACGAACCGAGTATGGGTGCAAGACCGTTGAAGAGAGTATTCGAAGAAAAGATTAAGAAGCCTTTAAGTAAAAAGATATTATTTGAAGACTTGCAATCAGGAACTATAACGGTAGACTACAATGAAGATTTCTATTTCAAAGAATGATACTGATATTATATCTAAGCCATTTGTTGATGACTATAGGGTTATACCAAGTGAACGTGTTTATTACGGTAATTACCCTTACAGAGTTAAACTTGATGTAGGCGAACTGCCATTCGTATCTAAACCCGACTTACCTGATGAAAATGCTGGAAGGCAATTTGCATTGATGTGGTATTGGCGATTACCTCAAATGGTACATGACTTTATAAAGTTAGGTGTAATAGCAGACAGGCCTGAAGAAGCAGTAGAAGATGTTGACAAGTTTCACAACAGAACATTGAATACAACATTCAATGGCAAACATGCTATTTCGATGTATTATAAAGACAGCATTACTTTAGACTATCTGCATAAAAAATATCCTAATGCTATATTAGAAATTGCAGGTCCAGTAACCGACCAACACAGAAATCATCTGTGGGAAAGTACTTCAGAAGTAACTGTGAAAAATAAACCATGGTGGGGCAAGTATGACTATGCATATACATTTTGGGTTAGATACAAATACACACGCAATACTATCACAGGTTTGCGAGGTGTACATTCAGAGATACGTGATTATTTAAAAGACAATGTAGAAGGTGATTATAGATTTAGCAGTACACATTGGCAAGCAAAGATATTCATAGACAATGAAGAATCTGTAAATAACTTGATGCCATTCTTAATGTTACAATTTCCTAATGTGGAAATAACCTATCATAAACTGTATTTAATTGATAAATAGTTGCATAGAGTTGGAGATCATATGCCTATAAACAGACGAAGTGTAATATTACAAGAAGCCACAGGCACAACTATGACAGCAATTAGCGAAGCAGTTAAAGGCGATAGTTACTACGGTTACACTGACGGATTGCACACCATTCAAGTTATCTACAGTCAATATGTAGGTCGTTTTCGTATACAAGGCACACTATCATTAGAGCCAACTGCTACAGATTGGTTTGACATATATCCTGCATCAACTACAGGCAAAGAGTTCAACAGAGACGGTTACATACAGTTTAACGCAAACGATCCACGCAATGCCAGTGAGGCATACACATTCCAAGGTAACTACACCTATATTCGCACAAAAGTAGACAGAGACCACGTAGGTGACGGTATTACATACGATTCCTCATACGGTCAAGTCAACAGAATCATCCTTTCCAGTTAATCCAGTTAAAGTGATAAATAGTTGTAATAAGGCAACTAACTTGCTTTATCGATGGATTACTTATGGCAAACACATTTATTGAATTAAACGATACCCCGTCAAGTTTTAGCGGCTCTGCTCTTAAATTTGTAAGAGTTACAGCGGCGAACAGTTTAACGTTTGCTGATGCAGATTTAAATGCAATCAGTAATGTTGAAGCCGATGGTGCGTATGCTCCGCAGACAGGACAAGTTCTTACTTACAGTGCTGGTGCAGGAAAATGGCGTCCAGTTGATAATGACCCATATAGTGCAGGAAACGGTTTAAATAAAACTGCAAGTACTATTGAAGTTATTGCGGCAGGTGGACTGGTATCAAATGCAAGTGGTGTTTATATTGCAGACATTGCCGATGCGGCAGGAACATATGGTAATGCAAGTCACGTTCCAGTATTAACAGTTAATTCAAAAGGCCAAGTAACAGGCGTAACTGAAACAACAATAATAGCAACTCAGGCAGAAACAATTACTAACGACTTTGTTGGTAATGTTTTAGGTACTACAGGGCAAATTAGTGTAGTAGGCGGAACTGGTAATAATAGTAATGCAACACTTAATCTCGTTGCTACGGGCGTTACAGCAGGTGTGTACGGTAATGCTACACATACTCCACGTTTAACAGTTGATACATACGGTAGACTACAATCAGTAGATTTAATCGAAACATCAGGTGGTGGCGGTGGTGGTGCAAGTGCATCGTTTGGCAGTATTGAAGTATCTGGTTCCACAACAGTAGCCGCAGAAAGCAGTGATGATATACTGACATTTGAAGCAGGCAGTGGCATCAGTATAACAACTGATCCAAGTTCAGATACAATAACATTCTCTTCAACTAACACAGTATCAACTGATGTTGAAGTAGGACAAGGCGCCGCAGTTCCAACAAACAGTGGTGCAATAGCAATTGGTAACAATGCCGCAACAAACACAGGTATTGCAATTGGTAGAAACTCCAACACAGCAGGCTACAATAGTTCAGTTGTAATTGGACACAACATCGATGATACGTTAGGTGGTGGTGCAGGTTTATATGTAAATCCTATCAGAGAAGATGCTACTAAAAACAAAGTAGTAATGTATGATCCTACAACCAAAGAAGTTGTATATCAAACAGACAATAGCATTTCATTAACAAGTTTAAGTAGCGGCACAGGTATAAGTTATAACAGCACATCAGGTGCAATCAGTTTAGCAGACACAGGCATTACTGCTAAAACATACGGTAATGCAAGTGTAATACCACAAATTACTGTAGATGCACAAGGTAGAGTAACAAACATAGCAAATGTAAGTCCAGTTTCATCAGGTGTTGTACCTGGTACATATGGTACTGCAACAGGTGTACCTCAGATTACAGTTGACATGCAAGGTCGTGTAACAAATGTAAACACAATCAGTAATGCGGCATACACTCAAAGTTTAAGTTGGAATGCAGACAACAATCAATTAGCATTAAGTAACGGTGGTAACACTGTAGACTTATCAGCATTAGAACAAAACATATGGCAATCATTTTATGTAGACGGTCAGGCTGTTATATCAGCAGATAGTCCTAATGATGCAATAACATTCGAAGGTGGTACAGGCATAAGCATTACAACAAATGCTGGCACTGATACTATCACAATTAACGCAACAGGAGCCGCATCAGCAAACATTGAAAGTAGCAGTATTGCAGATTTAAGTGATGTAGGCACACTGGGCAGTATAACAAACGGACAAGCTCTTGTTTGGAATGCAAGTGCTGGAGAATTCCGTCCTGGATCAGTAGCAAGTAGTTACGGTGATAGCCAAGTACAAACATATTTAGATGCACAGGGTTATGCTACAGGTGTTAGATACACTGACAGCAATGTGCAAACATATTTAGATGCTAACGGTTACACAACTGGTAGCAGTTATGGTGATTCACAAGTACAATCATACTTAAATGCACAGGGTTATAGCTCAACAGATAACGATAGTCAAACATTATCATGGAACGCAGGCAATCAGCAATTAAGTATTGCAGGTGGTAATACTGTTGACCTAAGTGCATTGTTAGACAACGTTGATTCACAGGCATTGAGCCTAAGTGGCAACGTAATTAGTATATCAGGTGATGCAAGTACAATAGATTTAACAGCGGCATTAGGCAGTGTAACAAGTGACTACGGTGATGCAAACGTATCATCATACTTAACAGCACAAGGCTTCGACACAAAAGCAAATATCATATCAGAAATAACTGATAGTGCGCCTGGAACATTAGATACATTAAATGAGTTAGCGGCCGCACTTGGTGACGATCCTAACTTTGCTACAACAATAACAAATTCAATAGCCACTAAAGCAAGTTCAAGTTCATTGAGCACAGTTGCTACAAGTGGTGATTACACTGACATAACTAATAGACCTACAATAGGAATAAGTGGCAGTGACTTAACATACGATGGCACAACAATTGATTTATCAGGTGTAGGTGCAACTGGACCACAGGGTTCAACTGGAGCAACAGGTGCCGCAGGTAATGGCATAACAGATGTTACAATCACAGCAGGTGATTTAGTATTAACATACGGTAACAGTTCAGTACAAAACTTAGGCAGTATTACTGGTGACCAAGGCATACAGGGTGTGCAGGGTCCACAAGGTATACAAGGTGCCCAAGGAACAACTGGTGATACTGGTGCAACAGGACCTCAAGGTGCTACAGGGCCAGCAGGTGCAGACAGCACAGTAGCAGGACCTCAAGGTATACAAGGACCTCAGGGTACTACTGGTAGTGCAGGTAACAATGGAGCCAACGGAACAGATGGAGCCGACGGAGCCGACGGTAATGATGGCGTAGGTGTTACAGCAGTAAATCTTGTAGGTGGTAATCTTGTACTTAATTATTCAAACAGTTCTTCACAAGATGTAGGACTTGTACAAGGACCTCAAGGTATACAGGGTGCTACAGGTTCCGCTGGTAGTAACGGAACAAATGGCGTAAGTGTAAGTAGTGGTGCTATATCAGGTAATGACTTAGTACTCACAATGTCAGACAGCTCAACAATAAACGTTGGAGCAGTAGTTGGACCACAGGGTTCAACAGGAGCTCAAGGAACACAGGGACCACAAGGTGCCACAGGAGCTCAAGGACCTGCAGGAACAAACGGAACAAATGGAACAAACGGTAGTGACGGAGCAGACGGAGCCGATGGCACAGACGGAATACAGTTATCAAATATAAGTGTGTCCACAGGCAGTGCAAGTGGTTCAGGTTCATTAGCATACGATAACACTAACGGTCAATTCACATTTACACCACCAGATTTAAGTTCTTATGTTACAACTGATCAAGACAGTCAAACATTGTCATTGAACGGTACAACATTAAGCATAACAAGTGGTAACTCAGTAGACCTAAGTGCATTAGGTGGAGGTGGTGGAGACATCACAGGTGTTACTGCTGGCACAGGATTAACTGGTGGCGGAGCAAGTGGCTCAGTAACAGTAAACTTAGCAGACACTGGCGTATCATCAGGAACATACGGTTCAAGTTCAACAGTACCACAAATTACTGTAGATGCACAAGGTCGTGTAACCAACGTAACAAACGTTGCAGTCTCCGGAGGCGGAGGCGGTGGTGGCGGTGGTGGCGGTGCCAATGTAGAAAGATTTAAATTGACATACAGTACAAGCGGAGCCTTAAGTGCTACTTCAGATCTAACAAGCGGTATAGCAACTGTTAGCATAGACAGTGCAAGTGGTGGTGATGTAACAGTAACATTCTCTGGTTATAACATACCTCCAGCATCTGTTATGATGTACGGTTATGTTTATGCCAGTAACAAATACCAAATTGTTCCATTAGAAACCTCAATGGGATTAAGAGAAATCGCAGGTGGTGGCAGTGCTGGTTCTCCAACTTTGTTTAACGGAGCAGGTACTCCTGCAGTTAAGTTGAGGCTCAGAGAAGCAGAAACAGGAGCGAGTAGAAGTTTCGGCACAGCAACACACGCCTGGATACAATTTGTAATGCATGATTAACGGGGATATTGCGTGGCATTGATCAACTATAAAAGTAGCCAAATAAGGCTAAACTACCCAAATAAAGTTTTACCAGTTTCAGTAACATCTGTGTCTGGTAAAAGTTATTGGCCTCATGCCAATGGTTCAGATGATCCATGGTATGCATCAGCCAGTACACCAAAGAATTATCGATGGACTATTGTGTTTGATGTTACAGCACAAACACATGGTTCTCACTTAACCAGAGATGACAAAACATATAACGGTTTAGATATAGTTGTAGGCGATTGGATTGCAAGTGCTACAACAGGTGTTTGTCTTAAAGTAATTAGTATAGAAAGTAAAACAATAACCAGTGTTACAGCAGTGGTTGAAGATTGGTTACGTTATAACACGTTTGCAAGTGCAACAGGTAACGGCATATTTGGATTAGGTTCAGCCGCAGTGTTCTCATTAAACGAGAACGGTATACCTATGTTAGATCCATTACCTACCACAGTTTCAAGTTCGTTCTATCCAACAGTGATGAGTAGATTCCAATACATGAATCCTCAAACTAATTATGTGTTAGAACAAACAGCACATGGATTTAACAAAGGTGATGTAATATCTGTGAGTACTACAGGTTTTTATAAATCTAATTCGGCAACAGTCAGTAAAAGCATAGGAATAGTAACAGAGCCAGGACCAGGTCCTGATCAGTTTATGATTATGCCTAACAATAGAATCATCGACTTTGAACCAACCATACCAGGAACGCAAGGTCAGTTTGTTTATGTAACAGACGCAGGTGGATTAAGCACAACAGAAAGTGATGCGGCTAAGTTCCTTGTATTACAACCTGCTATTCCCACAGTGTTAAAAGGCATAGGCAACGATCCTACAGTGCCTGACACTCACGTAATGAAATTAAACAGTCATGCTATTACCTTTGCTGGCACAGGCGGAAACCCAGTAACCACAAGTCAAATAGTAAGTCAAATAAACGCTGATACAAGTACACATAAAGTAACAGCAAGTGTAACACCTACTAAAACTGTTATAAACAGTGATGCAAGTGCAACAGCATACGGACTTGTAGGTGGTTATGTGCCTTTTAGTGCAAACATAGACAGCGGTAACGGTAACACAACAGTATCGTTTACAACTGATTCAGCAGGACAGGCGCAGTACGGTATTGCAGTAGGTATCCCACAAGATATGGCTACAGATATCAATGCCGCAAACATACCTAATTTGACTGCTACATTTAATGCAGGAACATTAACACTAACAGAAGAAAACGGTAACACTGTTAACATTTACAGTGTGAGTGCTGATGCAAACGGTAATCCATTTGTAGGACTTAATCATACTTCAGGCTTACCTGCAACAACAAGTGCAACAGGCACTGAACAAGTCACACTAACAAGAAGTGACGGTGGTGAGATATTGATATACGAAGCCACTGAACACTTTAGAAACAATGTGGGCATGTCAAGTGGACACACAGGAATGTATCCATTGGCATTAAATGTTGAACAAGGTATCAGAGGCGGCACAGTTAAAGTTGTGGCAAACATTGCGGCAAGAAATGCATTAGCGGCACAGGTAGGTGACCAAGCTCATGTACTTGCGGCAGGCGATGGTGAATGGGCATTGTACTTGTATGATGGAAGTGGTTGGGTTAAGATATCTGATATGGACAGTAGTACAACAGATGCAAGAACTTATACAACTACATTTACTATGCCAGTTGGAGGCTTCGGTGTAAGCTCAACTAATACATTAGGAAACATATCTGCAGGTGCTAAGATAACCACAGTGAGTGTTGATGTAGACACAGCCTTTACAGGATACTCAGGTGCAATAACACCAAATATTGAAGTAGGCACAACAAGTGATCCAGATCTTGTTTGCGATAGTCCAAGTAACGACTTAACTGAGACTAACGGTAGATTTATGTGTTTTCCAGAATACACACATCCTGAAAGCTCAGCAAATGATTTAACAATTAAAGCAAGATGTTGGCATTACGGTTCCACTGCTGGTTCTGTAACAGTTAAAATATCTTACATTTAAACATCCTCAAGAGCAGAATTCCTTTCTGCTCGTAACTTCTACGTTTGATACAAAAGTGATAAATATAGTTTAGCACATGTTAGACTCTTGGATAGGTTTCCTTAGAGACCCAAGGCATTGGGATTAGCAAGTGTTATCGATAACATAAAAAATCTTTAGGAGATATAAAATGGCTGACATTAAGAACTTTGGTATAAAAGGTCTTGCCAGCGATGTACAAATGGGAAAAAGCGGTGGTCGTCTTAAGTATGATTCCGGTAATTCACGTTTTGATTTTGTCCAATCTAATGGTAGCACACTCGAAGACGTTCGTTTTGGAAGTGTTACAGCAGGAGCGTGGCAAGGTACAGCGATAGGCACACAGTACGGTGGTACAGGTCAGGATTTCTCAAGCTCAACAGGTATTCTATTAGTTAATAGCGGAACGGCAAGTGCCGGTAATATTGATCTCAGCGATGCTGACTTCATTAATACTAACACTCAACTTGCGTTATCATCTGGTGGTACTGGTGCTTCAACGGCATCCGGTGCAAGAACAAACCTTGGCTTAGGAACAATAGCAACGCAGGCAAGTAATAACGTAGACATAGACGGTGGCGCATTAGACGGCACTATCATCGGCGGAACTACACCAGCGGCAATCACAGGTACAACAATAGTAGCAAATACTGGTTTCACAGGTAACTTAACAGGTACGGCACAAGATGCAGATGGTTTATCATCAGCAGTAACCGTGGCGTTAACAGGTGATGCAACAGGTAGTGCAACATTCGAAGATGCGGGTGACACGGCTTCAATAGCAATGACATTAGCAAACTCAGGCGTAACAGCAGGTAACTACGGAGGAGCAGGTACTGTTCCAGTAATTACTGTAGACGCAAAAGGTCGTGTAACAGCGGTCAGTTCAGCAACTGTAAGCAGTGCTTGGACATTAAGTGATGGTAGCAATACTTCATCAATTGATAGTTCAGACACATTAGTAGTAAGCGGAACAGCAAACGAAGTAGACGTTGTAGTAAGTGGTGACACTTTAACAATTGGTCTACCAAATGACGTAACAATTGGTAACGACTTAACAGTTACTGGTACACTTAACTCGGATGATATTACATCATCACAGGTTACAGTAAGTGGTGACGCAGTCATCTCTGGTAACTTAACAGTTAACGGTACACAAACTATTGTTAATTCAACAACTGTATCAGTTGACGATGCAACTTTCCGTGTTAACTCAGATGGCGCTTCTCAAAGTGCAGGTCTTGAGGCTAACATTGGTGGTACAATCGAAAGCATCTTATTTGTTCCAGGACAAAGCAGATGGGAAATCAGCGATGATGTATTTACATCAGGTACAGTAACAGCAAATGATTTTGTTGTAAATGGTAATTCAATTAGCGACTTCTTAGACGAAGATAACTTCGGTTCAGACAGTGCTACAGCATTAGCATCACAACAATCCATTAAAGCATACGTAGATACTACAGTAGGCGCAGTAGACTTAGACTTTGCTGGTGATACAGGTGGCGACTTATCTATCGATTTAGATAGTGAGAAGTTAACAATCGCTGGTGGTACTGGTTTAAGTTCAGTAGGCTCAGGCAATGGCGTAACAGTAAACTTAGATAACACAGCCGTAACTGCTGGTTCATATGGTAGTTCAACTGCTATTCCAACGTTTACAGTTGATGCACAAGGTAGATTGACAGCGGCAGGTACTGCTTCTATTTCAATCGGTATGTCATTAGCAGGCGACTCAGGTAGTTCAGCATTAGCAAACGGTGATACAATCACAATTGCTGGTGGAACAAACTTAACAAGTGTTGTAAGTGCCGACACTGCTACTGTAAGTTTAGATGCTAACATTTCATTAGAAAATGTAACAGCAACTGGTACAGTAGAAGGTGATACATTAACAGATGGTACAGCAAGTATTACAGCAGGTGCAGTAACAGGTGTAACAACCTTAACAGCCTCTGGTGCAGTAACTGGTGGATCATTTACAGATGGTACAGCAACATTAAGCGGTGGTTCTTTAACTGGTGGTGTAGCGGCAACATTCAGTGGTGCAGTAACAGGTGGTTCATTCACTGATGGTACAGCAACAATGACTGGTGGTGCAATTACTGGTTTAACTGGTGCAGTAACAACAGCAGGTGCAGTAACTGGTGCTTCATTAACAGACGGAACAGCAACATTGGCTTCTGGTTCTTTAACAGGTGCGGTAAACGTAACTGCTTCAGGAACAGTTGGTTTTGGTTCTTTAAATGATGGTGCAATTACAATTACAGGTTTTGCAGATGAAGACAATATGGCTTCAGACAGTGCAACACTTATACCTACACAGCAATCTGTAAAGGCTTATGTTGACGGACAGTTAACAGCTCAAGACTTAGACTTTGCGGCCGATGGTGGTAGTGGTTCAATTGACTTAGACTCAGAATCATTAACTATTGCAGGTGGTAACGTAATTGGTACAACAGCAAGTGGTAACACAGTAACAATTAACTTGAATGATTCAGGCGTAACTGCCGCATCGTATGGTAGCACAACTGCTATACCAACATTCACAGTTGATTCTTATGGTAGGCTAACAGCGGCTTCAACAGTTGCAATTAGTACTTCAACTACTATCCAAGGTGATAGCGGTGGTGCTCAAACTGTTGACAATGGTGATGCAATCACTATTGCTGGTGGTACAGGCATAAGCACAGTAAGTGGTGCAACTGACACAGTAACAGTATCGTTAGACGATACGGCTGTATCAGCAGGAACATATGGTGACTCAACAACAGTACCAACTTTCACAGTTGATGCTCAAGGTAGAATCACAAGTGCTTCTGAAACAGCATTAAGTACTGCGTGGACAGTTAGCGATGGATCAAGTACTTCATCAATTGATAGTGGTGATACACTAACAATTAATGGTACTGCAAATGAAATTGATGTAGCCGTAAGTGGTGACTCAGTAACATTAAGCATACCAGATGACGTAACATTGGTTAACCCAACTGTTTCTGGAACATTAACATCGGATGATATTACTTCATCAAGCGTTAGTGTAACAGGTGATGCAATCATTACAGGTAACTTAACAGTTCAAGGTACGCAAACTATAGTTAACAGTACAACAGTTGAAGCGGCAGATCCAATCTTCCGTGTTAACACAGCAGGTACTAATACTGATGCAGGTTTTGAAGCCAATACAGCAAGTGGTGTTAAGAGCATCCTTTATACAGCGACTGGTACAGAATGGGACTTCGGTTCAGAGAATGTAAAAGCAAGTACGTTTGAAGGTGACTTAACTGGTGATGTAACTGGACAAGTAAGTGACATTAGCAACCATAGTACAACTAACTTACCAGAAGGTACTAACGAATATCACACTCCTGCGAGAGCAAGAGCGGCAATCAGTGTTACTGATGCTGGTGGTGATGGCGGCTTAGCATACAACAGTAGTACAGGTGTTATTACATTTACTGGTGTAACAGCGTCAGAAACAAGAGCACATTTAAGTGCTGGTACTGGTGTTACTTATACAGCAGGCGGACAGTTCAGTATTGGACAGTCAGTTGGTACAGGCGATGACGTAACATTTAACAGTGTAACAGGTAACGTAACAGGTAACTTAACTGGTAACAGTGCAGGTACACATACTGGTAACGTTTCAGGTACAACTGGTACATTCAGTGGTGCAGTAAGTTTTGGTTCATTATCAGATGGAACAGACACTGTAACTGGATTTGTTACTGAAGCAGATGCTATATCAAGCAACGATAACGATGCAACGATCCCAACCTCAGCGGCGGTTAGAGACTATGTCGATAACTTCGGTGGCGATGGCCTCATGCTTCGTTCAGCACTTACAAGTGGTGTTACTACTATTGACACAGCGGCTATGCCAAATGTTAGTAGCAGAACATACTATGCAAGTAAAATCGTAATTAAGATTGGTACAGCGTTTAGTGGTGGTTCATTCAACCAAATTCTTGTTAAAGAGAATGGTGGTTCAGGAACTACACTTGTAGCGGCAGATGATGCAGATGCGGCAACGGCTGGAACTTATATTGTTGAATTAGATGGTGATATTTCACTAACTAAGAATGCGGCAGTACAAGTACAGTTTAAGCAGGCAGATGGATCAACAGATGCAACTACAACTGCAGGTGTTGGTACAATTACTGTACATTACAACTACGTTTAATAGTTAATTTAAACATGAGAAGGGGACTTAGGTCCCTTTCTTTTTGACTGTTTATTCTGCGAGGGCTACTGCGATTGCTTCTTCGACAGTATAGGGTGATTCAGATGCCATTTCTTCTTTGTCATCTACTATTGGTTCTTGATTAAAACGTTCATCATTGGATAGGTTTTCGTTTATAGCAAGAAAGGGTATTTGTTCTGCAGGTAAATCATCGTCGGCCCATATAGCATCAGTTGGACATTCAGGTTCACAAAGACCACAGTCAATGCATTCATCGGGATTGATTACAAGCATGTTAGGTGTTTCATAGAAACAATCAACTGGGCATACTGTAACGCAGGCTGTGTCTTTACAGCCAACACATGGGCTACCAACTACAAATGTCATATTACCTTCTAATTTTTAATTATAAATGAAGTGCCATACACTACTGTGTCTCTGACAGAGTTATTAGGAGTGAAACCCCATGGAATATGTGCAGGAAAAAATATTACTTTAAACTGCTCCGGTGTAATCACGTGAGTGTATTCCTGTACTCCAACAGGTGATGCCCATAGTTTTGTATCCATATGATCTAAATATAGATTAGAACTCTTTTCGTCACTTTGCAGGAACAATATTGCTTGATACCATCGGTGACGTTGAACACTTGCAGGCACAACTCTTGTAGGATTAATTGTTATGACTTGACTATCCACTGATTCAATCTGCGGTAGTCTGTCTAATAATCTAAAGTGTGATAACACATTGTCTGCAAATACTCTGCCCATTAGCCTTGTTAGGTTAAGTAGGTCCTTTGTCTTTGCACCACGTTTACTGAGTGTACCAAAGTGTACATCTTCAGAGGGTATTTCACCATCCATACCATCAATTATTTGCTGTGATATTTCGGGTGTTAGTACCATATTTCCCTCAAATACCCAATTAGGGAATACGGGGTAAGAGTTTAACGTTCCGGTTTGCATCTTCATACACGTATTTATCAGGTGCTAATAGCACAGCATTTACTATTCTGGCTCACACGTAAGTCATTGATTTATATGCAGTAAATAATTGTCAAATAGCGGTTGACAAACACAGTATATTTGCTATAATATATGCATAGTTTGAGAAAACAGGAGTAGAAAAGAATGTCAAAATTAGTAATCCAAACCCAGCACAGAGAAAATTATGCGGCCCACAACGAGGACTTTGTTCCTGGTGTGTCGGATAACTATTGGAAGTTTAAAGGCGGCAACACGTATGTTGTTGAAGCACTATCCAGTCAGGCTATTAACAAAATAGCTCAAGGTGGTATTCCAACCCTTACTGCTCTTATCGAAGACCGTAATGCGTCTTTCGAAGAGTACATCATCGACTACGAAATTGTAGAGGATGGTGCAGTTGTATGTGAAGAATGGGAATCTCCTATTGTGATGCATTACGATACTGAGCAAAAGGTATGGAATGCTGTTCGTGTTACTGACAACGGTGACATGGGTTACATGCGTAAGGAAATCCTTAGCAAGACAGAGTCATGGACTATGTTGGCTAATGGTGAGCGTGAAGATTACGCTCAAACGTTCGTTATGGAGAACGAGCAGACTGTGAGTTATGCAGGACTCACTCAGTGGTTTGAATCAAACAAGGCGGTAGCATAATGACTAAGAAAGAATCCAGCAAATTTTCAACCCTAAATGTCATTGAAGTGGCATGTGCGGCTCATAGAAAAAACAAAGGTTTTATAAAGTCAGGTATGCAGGATGAAGGGGTAACACCTAACAGTGCAATGCTGTACAGTCATTTCCTTGGCAAGTTGAACAAAGAAATCGGTAAGCACGAGTATAAGAAACTCAAAGTGACTCCGCAAGATCAAACAACAGCAGTTGATGTTATTGATTATCTCACAGGGTTGAGCTTCAAAGCACTCGAACGTAAACTCACAGACTTTGAACACAATGTTCTCAGTGTGATTACCTCTGAAACCATTGGTAAAGAAAGCATTGGTATTGCCGCAAGTTTACCTAAGGTATACTTGAACAAACAGTTGCAGGATATATGGGCTGATCGTGAGAATGAATTAGCACGTGTCAGTGAATATGTTGGTACTGTTAACACAAGGTGCCCGTTTACACTAAAGGTTGAAAACATTCGTTACATCAACTCTGCAGGCAGTAGCCTGGTGTGTTGCAGTGAGAACGGACAAAACATTGTTAAGTTCTTTACTGATCTCAATGATAAGAAAATGAATGAGGGTGACACAGTAACACTACAAGGATTTGTTAAATCTCAAAAAGTAAGTGCATATCACAACGGTAAAGAAACAATGGTTAATCGAATAAAATTCGGTTGACATACACACAAAATTTGTTATAATATATACTCAATTGCAGAGGAGCAACACCATTGGATATCGCTATAACAGGCCCACGGGGCGGTGAGATTTCTAAGGATTTACAAGTACAGGCTTACATGGCTGTTAAAGATTTTGCAAAGTATCTCGGTATTAACCGTCTCAAAACCAACATCGAAGTAAAGTTACACCACAAGTGGTTAGTTGAGGGTGATGCCGAGGCATTATGTGAAGCAGTAGACGAGCGTACATTCATTATTGACGTTGGTTTATACTGTAATTGGATAAGTAACCTTGCACACGAAATGGTGCATGTAAAACAATTTGCCAGGGGAGAACTTGATCCTAACATGACACGTTGGAAGAGCAACCGTTATGTTGGAGACATAGAGTATTGGGATCAACCTTGGGAAAAAGAAGCACGTAAGTTGCAACATAAAATGGCTGAGTTATTCACAAAAGGACAACTGTAATGATAGATACAACAATAGTATTTGTAGGTGACTGGATTCGTTTAGACGATGAGTGGCACCGAGTATTAGATATCAACGGTCAAGATCAATGCCAAATCCTTCACCCTTTACGTGGTGTACAATGGATCTACGCAGACAATCAGCACATTGATCAAGTGTTGTCAGACCATGAAATGAAAGAGCGATTACAGCCTACATCGTAATCTAAATAAGTTATCTCCCGATAGCTCAATTGGATAGAGCAACGGCCTTCTAAGCCGTAGGTTGCAGGTTCGACTCCTGCTCGGGAGGCCAAACAATAATAAAGAGGTACACAAATGGCAGAAGTCGATAAAGTAGTACCCGAACATAAGCATTTGATAATTCGGGCAGAAGTAAACAGTCCACCCAAAGAAGCAGAATGGGTTAAGGATTGGTTAGGACATTTAGTAGAGAAGATTGGTATGACAATATGCGATGGTCCACATGCATCGTACGTAGACGTACCGGGTAACTGTGGTGTAACAGGTGTTGTGATTATAGAGACAAGCCACATTGCAATTCATGTATGGGACGAACCTAACCCTGCATTGATACAGTTAGATGTATACACATGTGGACCGTTTAACAAGCAAGACATCTTTGATGAGCTACAGCAGTTCGAGCCTTCAAAGGTTGAATGGAAGTTCCTTGATAGAGAACATGGACTCAAAGAGTTGGAGATACAGGATGCCAACTAAGTTTAAAGAGTCAACTAAGGAACGCAGTGGCAAGATGCAAAACTATTACATGCAGTCAACTCCTTTAACAGTACTGCAAGAAGCATTAGATAGTTCAGCAACTGCACCAAAAAAGAAACAAAAGATACGTAATGAGTTAGTGAAGCGAGGCGTATTGTAAAGTGTTTGGGCCCATAGCTCAGTTGGTCAGAGCATCCGACTCATAATCGGCAGGTCGAAGGTTCAAGTCCTTCTGGGCCCACCATTTTTAAGGAAAGTAAATGTTAACAGTAACAAAGATAGATGAAAATGAGGATGGTTCTGCAACTGTAGAACTTGACTTAGACAAAGAAACTCTTCGACTACTTGTACAGGAAGGAGTTATTAGTATCCTACAACATGTAATCGAAAAGGAAGAAGCCTATGAACTTAGACGTGAGGCCGAAATAAATAAGTCTTGGAGTGCGTAAAAGTAAATAGTAATGTGATGCCCGGGTGGTGGAATTGGTAGACACAAGGGACTTAAAATCCCTCGCCAGCAATGGCATGCCGGTTCAAGTCCGGCTCCGGGTACCAATTAATCAAAGGAGAAATACATGGAAGTGTTATTAGCAGGTGTATTAGTCACAGGTGTATGTGGTGCTGTTTTATTAGCATACCTTGTTCTAATCAACAATTAATCTAACTACAGCTCAGTGTTCTAATGGTAAGATGCAGGTCTCCAAAACCTTGCGATTGAGGTTCAAATCCTTACTGGGTTGCCAA
>OCVQ010001193.1_pt1 | contig 20561 bp, 20 predicted proteins | sample 1539061 | NCBI WGS metagenome assembly OCVQ01 (sample SAMEA3355526, study PRJEB22509) | marine metagenome | biome: marine; feature: river plume; material: water | place: USA | collected 2010-08-08 | depth 0.5 m | reverse complement strand
TAAATATTTTTTAATATATATAGTATCGTAATGGATAAAGATGGAATAATAAAGGAATTAGCAGAAAGGAATGCTAAGGGTGCTTATGAAAGACCAGAAACATATGTTCCAAAAAATAAAACAATAAAAATAAAAAAGAATTATAAACGCGGCGTTTGAAATGTTGAAAAGTTAAAAGAGTGAATATACTACACATTTAGGTATTTTTACATCTTTATGTAAAATTACCTAAATACACATTTAGGTATTTTTACATCTTTATGTAAAATTATAATGTTTAATAAATATATATATTAAACTATGGCACAATTACCGAAGTATGACTATCTAGGAGCCAACGCAACCCGTATGACTGAAAGCGGTACTATTGCTATTTTACCTGCGTGTGACGCAGATAAAAGATGTAAGATGTGGTTAGGTCCATTAAATCAAATAGGTAATATTGGTTGTGGTATAAATATATTAGGTTTTATGGGTGAAATAGATTGGGACAATGCACAAAAAGGCATTGCTGAAGCAAGGTTTGGTGGAACCCCTTTTCAATATATTGTAAACTGGTTTAATTTAAAATCTACAAATATTGGACTTACTAAGCAATACCACGAAAAGAAATATCCTATAGATAGTATGAAGGGTTTAGATGATTTTTTTCAAGATGTTAAATCTAAATTACCAAATAATTCATGCGTTTTAGTTAAATTAAATAGAAATGATGACCCTACTAAAAGGCCTATAGGCCTGACCCCAGGTCATTATATATTATTGCATAAAGACTCAGAAGGTGTATTACACACATATGAACCTATTTATTCAACACCAGGCGATTGCAAGGCAAGACAATTTAAAGGTGTTAGTGCAAATTTTTTTAATTCTTATCAACAACAGGGATATATTACTGCAAGCATTTTAGAGGTTAGACTAGGTGATGATGATGATGATGATGATATTGTTGATGATGGTGGTGGGAGGCATTGGGGTGATATGGATATTGCTGATGATGTTGTTCATAGGGGTGGGGGTAATGATGATGATGACCCGCCATTTGAGTTTATAGATACTAACTTAGTTGAATTATTTACAACACAATTACATACTTGTGAAAAACCAAGAAGAGGTGGAAAGAGAAAAACGAATAAGAGAAAAACGAATAAGAGAAAAACGAATAAGAGAAAAACAAATAAGAGAAAAACAAATAAGAGAAAAACAAATAAGAGAAATTAATGTATATAATGTTTAATAAATATATTAAATATTATTAAATATTATTATTTATTATGCCGTAAAATCGGCGTTTGAAATGTTAAAAGGTGTAAATCGCCAATAGTTACTCTTGGATTTGAAACATAAGGTATAATCGTATTCTCAGTAATATTCTTTACGAATATTGGTTCTTTTGATATTCTTACCGATAGTTTTATATCTTTATCTTTATACAATCTAGTCGTATTAAGGCTTCCTGATTTTTCTATAAATTTATCTGATGATGTAATGCCATATTTACTCATCAAATCCAGATATTTAGGCATGACTGTTATAGGTGTACTATAATTATTAATGACTAATGATAACACGCTACTAGCCATAATATATATATTATTTATTTTTTCCTAATTGTTTTTCCTAATTGTTTTTTCCTGTTGAAGATTTTTCTTCTGGATGATTTCTTGGATGATTTCTTTTTCGTTTTGGATACGAGTTTGCTTTTATATCGTGATTTGCAGTGTTCATACAGTTTTTTAGATGTAATATATTCTTCAATACCAGGTGTTGTCATTTTTTGAATATTATTGATAGAAGAATAATAAACGTCTAATTCTTCTCTTACACGATTACCTGCGTGTGCCTTGTATGATTCGGGAACTAAATGTTTCGGTAAAAAAGTTATTCTATCCATTATTAATTGTTTAATTCCTTCAAAATCCTTTTCATATTTATTATCTTTAATAAAGGCAGTAATTTTATCATTGGTTAATTTTTTCACCCTTAGATATTTGGATATTGGTTCTGGAAAACTATAATTAGCTTGATTTAATAAATCACGTAAATTAATACTGTTGTATATATATTTATCACTTTGATTAACACCAATCAAATCTTCAGAATATATATCATAGCATATTGTATTACATTTAAATAATAATTCTAGTGCGTTCGTCCAAAATGCTTTAACACGACGAATAATAGTCTCAATACTGTTTGCAATATATACATTTTTAAGCTGACTTTTTTTAAAATATTTTTCAATTACACTTAAAGTTTCTACATGTGATTTTTTAGTTTTACCTAACTTAATCTCAATATCATTCACTATAAATGATAAATTAGATGGTACATCCTCAGTTTTTTTTACAAATGATACTAAACTATCTAACATATGTAGTCTATCTTCTTCATCAACGCAACGCACCCATGGTTTATTATAATATTTATTGGTTGGAACAAAATGGTATTCTACACGAGTCTTATCTTTAGATGATATATATGTAGCCATATTATATGCTAATTTACCTACAGCTTTAGTAGGTGGTGAAAATACACCACCGTCCCATATATATATTGTTTTATTAGATGTCATAACACTTTATATTATACGAATAAATTATTATTGGTATAATTATATTATTCGTATAATTTATATATAAAATGGAAATATCAGAGCTTCAAGATTCAATATCATCTACTGAAAATACAGACACATCCGAAAATACAGACACATCCGAAAATACATCAACAACTGAAAATACAGACACAACTGAAAATACAGACACAAATAAGAAACAAACTGATTGGCCTAAATTTATAAACTCCATATGGAAGAATTTTATATATGTAATGATTTTTGGTATTTTAGGTGCCAATTTCGTATATTTAACGAGGATTGATTTAGATTATTTTTTTCCAACAGATCCATCACAACGCCCGTATACTGACAAAAATAAGGATGGTAAAACAATACCACTTATATTCAGTAAAGTGGGTGGTATTCCTGGTGCAAGCGAAATTGCGAAAAAGGCAAGAGATATATTGAACCCCCAATTTAAAAACACCACAGTGAATGGAAGTGGTGTTGGTAATAGTGCTTGTGGATTACCAATTGATATAACTAAAAGCAAGTTACTAGAGAATAAATACTTTAAAAATACGTTTGATTATGGATTTCCATACTCTTTGGAAACACAATCACCTAAAAATGATAGGTTTGGTAGCATGTTAAGTTGGTTTGTTTCATTCTTTTCGGAATCACAATCACCTAAAAATGATACGTTTGGTGGCGTATTAGGTAATTGGTTTTCAAATAAAGTAAAATATTCGTATATCTGGCTAAGAACTGTAGAAAAAACGATAGTCTCATTCATGGCTTCATTATGTATGTCAAATCCGTCGGCATCAGATATTGTACCCTTTATTGGTGGCCCATTCATTATTGGTATTGTATTATTTATTACATCAATTTGGTTTATACCTTCTATGATTAGTGTATTTGTTAATGAAAATCCTAATGATAAATTTGGCATATGGATTTCAATATTAGGTTTATTTTTTGGATGGACGTGGCTGGTTCCAATGTTTACTAGTTTCGTTCAGATATTTACTTCTATGTTTAAATTCATACTATTACCATTAATGATGAATAGCAGTGACATTTTTAAAATAATGGGAAAAGATTGGAACGCCTTCTGGTTAATGGTAATATATGTTATATTTATTTCAATATCAGCATTTGAAAATACGGATTTATCTTTTTCAGTTCCCTTCAGTATTACATGTATAGCAGCATTACTATGGAAATGGAGACATAGTGCACCAAAACCAGAGGATAACAAAAAGTAAACGCATTACAACCTGTATAACTATAAATTGTCAATAATGTCAATAATGTAAACAATTACTATATGTAAATAATGAATATATAAATTACTATATAAACAATTATGTATTTATTTGTCTATAATGGAAAAGAATAGTAAAGAATATTCAAGAAAATATCCATATGTAAGTGTATGTACTCCAACATTTAATAGACGTCCATTTATACCATCCATAATAGAATGTTTTAATCATCAAACCTATCCGAAAGATAGAATGGAATGGATAATAATAGATGACGGGACAGATAAAATAGAAGACTTAGTAAAAGACCATCCAAATGTAAAATATTTTAAATACGACACTAAAATGACATTAGGAAAAAAGAGAAATTTATTACATAAAAAGAGTATAGGTGATATTTTTGTTTACATGGATGACGATGATTATTACCCTCCTGAACGTGTAAGTCATGCTGTTGATAAACTTACAGGAAATAAAGAGGCTCTTTGTGCTGGTTCAAGTGAGATTTACATATATTTTAAACATATACACAAAATGTATCAGTTTGGACCATATGGACCGAATCATGCGACTGCTGGAACATTTGCGTTCAAACGTAAATTATTAGAGAATAATAAATATGACGATGATGCGTGTTTGGCAGAAGAAAAACAGTTTTTAAAAGATTATACGGTACCATTCGTACAATTAGACCCAAGAAAAACGATATTAGTTTTTTCACATGAACAGAATACATTTGATAAACGAAAACTATTAGAAAATCCACATCCAAAACTAGTAAAGGAATCCGATAAACTAATAAAATACTTTATTAAAGAAAAACATTTGATGGATTTTTATTTGAATATAGGTCCATTGTTGGTAGATTATAAACCAGGAGATCCTAGTATGAAACCAGATGTTCTAGCTCAAATGATTAAAATAGAAGAATCAAGGAGAAAGAATGCTGAGAATATGTTACAAAAGTCTGGAGCTGGAGGACAAATTAATATGACAGGTGCTGATGGTAAACCGGTTACTTTAACCAATCCACAAATAATAGATATAATACAGAAACAACAACAACAATTACAAACACAACAACAACAATTACAAACACAACAGGTACAAATGCAACAGATTAAGAGTAATTATGAAAAGGTACTTAGAGAGAATATAGAATTAAAATCTCGTCTGAGTAAACAAGAAACAATCAGTTCAGATATCCAAAGTTGTAAAAATGAGAGTACTGACGCAAGTGATATTGTGATTGATATATCATAAAAATTATATGTAATTACATAATGCACTTACTTATAATTATATTTTACTCACTATAGATTCGTCATCTAGACAATCATCATTATTGTCAATGGTAGAATATTTATCTAAATATCTAAATATACGATTAATATCTAATTTATTAATATCGTAATTTTCCATATATAATTGTATTTCTTCATCTGTTTTTTCATTTCGCAAATTTTGAAAAAATGCGAACATGTCTTTTTTATCCATTCCTAAAATAGAACATAAGTTCTGAATAAATAAATGATTATTATACTCAGTGCTATATTTTGTTAAAACCTTGGTGAATCTTACTTCAGATGGATTAAAAAATGGTTTTTTTTCAAAACGGTCATGATATAATTTGTTATTATAAAATGTTTTTAATATTGATGTCATTTCATTAAACTGCCATATTTGTTTTTGAAATGTAATTCTATCCATATAATCTGAAAAACATATAGTATCTAATATAGTATTGTAAAATGGAAAAGATTCTTCATTCGGAAATTTTCCCAACACATCAATAATATTCTCATGCCATAATAATCCCACAATTGTTCTATCTGCTTCATTCATTACCCGATTATGGTTATTTAAACATTCATTGTGATTTATTAAATTTTGAGTTATTTTTTTACTATCTTCATTATACGATTTAGGTTGAAATATGTTCTGAATGATTTCATTTTTTAATAATGTGTTTTGTTTATTATATATATTCACAATACATTCCATTTTTCGTAAATCACCTTGTATATAATGCAATAAATTTGATTTTAATTCTGGTGTAACATTTGATATATATGAATTTATTAACTTTTCAATCTGGTCGTTTGTTGGATTTTTTAATTCATAGCAGCTACATACTTTTATAAGCTCTTTTATTTTTTTATCAATATGATAATTTCCAATACATATAATTGGATTCATAACAATATCTTCTAATTTTTGTTTTTTTGTTTTTTTTGGTCTAATTAATTTAATAAGAGAATTGATTCCACCTTTATCTCCATTGTTCATTCCATCAATTTCATCCATAATTATAACAATTTTTTTTACATTTTTGGTAAACATTGACAATACGTTTCTGTCTGACATATTATGTTTTGTAATAGTATCTACTATTGATTTGTTGCGAATATCCCCAGCATCATATGTAACTATGTCATAATTAAGCTCTTTTAATAGATTTTGTATGAAAAAAGTTTTACCTGTACCAGGATTACCATATATATATATCCCACGTTTACATGACATATTGTATTTATTCTCTTCAAAATTAATTAAAAAATCTTTAATATTGTTATATATTTCATTCCTATTTAATATAGCATTTATATTGACAAATTCCATATGTATATGTATATTATACATTTACATAAATTGTTTTTATGTATGTTTTTGTGTATCAAATATCTTGAAATATTGGCAGTATACAATTTAATTCAGTTGTATTTATCGCATTGTTTCCGAAATATAGTCCAATAAATTCGGCTGTTTTTTTGTTATTTAATGACCTTATTATTTTGTTATAGATATCTATTAATTTATCATGTGATAAATCATGAGTATATTCTATACATATTAAATGATTCTCAATGAGATAATCAAATGACTCATTAAGTAAGCAATAATTAAATTTATATTCACCTACACCATAACCTCTATTAATTACAATCATCGGACGATTAATACCCGATTTATTTATAAAATTATGTTTATCTACGTTCTTATATTTTTTTTGTATCAATGTATTATTCACAATATCCGAACTATATATTAATCTGGTTTTGGAATCATCATTCGTTAATATATCTTTGCATTGATTCCATATAATGTTTCCTACACTGACTTTAAAACCTAAATCTAATAAGGATGACGAATTTTCATATAATGATACCATTTTTTGCTTATTTTCTTCATTCGCAAATATTGTATAACTATTATTTTCTAGTATAAACCGATTATTGTCAGCATTCAATGATTTTTGAATTATTAATATTATTGTATCTTGTTGTGTGTCAATATATTTATCATTATCACAGTCAATGATATGTAATATTTGAAAATGGACCACTATATATTTTCTCGTTTTATCGTAATATAAACAATTCAAAAAGTTCTTGGGTAATACAAAACTTAATATGCCATTATCGTTTAATAATTGGATGGATTTAATAATAAATAATATAAATATATTAGGTCTTCCTTCAAAATATGGATGATAATATTTATCAACCTCACTTTTTTTCATTACATAATAAGGTGGATTTCCAATAATCAAATCATATTTTGTATTTGTTTCATATTTTAAATAATCTATATTAAATATGGCGATTTTATCATTATTTAAGTGTGAAATACACTGATAAATCGTTTCATTGTATTCAATTCCTCTAATATTTGTATTCGGAAATCTATTATGTAAAGCGGTTATATATTCGCCTGAACCACATGAAGGTTCTAGTATATTTATTGAATCATTAATATATGGTTCTAGTAGTATTATGTTCCGTTTAATACATGACGGTGGTGTAAAATAAATACCATTGTTCTGTTTAACCGATTTAGATAATTTGCTTGTCAAATCTTTTGATACTGCCGAATAGTCCATTTTAGTTATACTACTACTTGTATATGGTTTATATCATTTCAAATTTTCAATTTTCAATTTTAAATTTTAAATTTTAAATTTTAAATATTATTCTATTCATAAAACTATTTATTCGTCAAATTGTAAATATATTATTACGATATATGATAATATATTCTAATATTTATTGAATGATAGTTGTATCACAAATATTGGGACTGTTTGTAATACCGTCCCATGTTAGGTCACACCCCTTGGCCCATTTATATTTATTACAACTACCTGTAGACCCTTGCCAAAAGCTTCCAGTGAAGTCCATGGTTTTAGAACATGATGTATTTCCTAAATTCTTAACATTAATGCATGCCTGAGATGTTCGTGTTTCAGACGAATTCGCATTAGGGTTATTGATTGATGATTGATTATCAATCCAATAATCGGGACATTGAGATACTACAGGAGGGAATGTAGTCGCATATTTGTTTTGATACAATGCAGAACCAACGAATATCATAATAATAATAAATATTACAATAGCAACAGTTAATACAATTTTTTGAAAATTCATTATATAAATTAAATGGATATAATTTTTTCTGGAGATAAGTTATATAATATGAATTGTTCATCAACAAATGGAAGATTAGACATAATGGCACCCAATAAAATGAATCAGTTTGACTTATACGATAAAATACCAAATGATAGTGGGTCATTTCATGACGCAATGATTGGAAACTTTGCCGAAAATAATTTATCACGAGCTTTTTTTTGTAAGGAAAATATTCAAATCATACAAAACGCAATTAGAGCAGGTGTTTACAAAATATCCAACAACCAATATTTAGTTGGAAATCAAAATTATGATACTATTAAAATTATCATGAGAAGTGTATTTTTACAAAGTTCTACCAATCTACCGAATGATATTCCACAACAAATACAAGCCTTAAATGGGTTAGTCGTTGAATATTGTGTTAAGCAAGTATTTAGTGAAGCTCAATCATATATAACGTATAAACGCGACGTTAGTACCATGTATACACCGATTGACAGACCAACCCAACCTGATTACAACAACAAAACATTGGAACTCAAACACTGGTTTTAGGTTGTTGTTGATTTAGCAAAAATAACAAATAACAAATAACAAATAACAAATAACAAATAACAAATAACAAATAACAAAAAAATATTGGTGTAATTACTACAAATAATATTTACATTGTATTATGGTAAATTTTATTATTTTTTCTTACTATTGAGTTTACTATTGAGTTTACTACTTGTAGAAGATGTATCTAAATATTTTTTTAGTTCGTCCAATTCTTTCAACCACATTTCCTCAATCATAGTCCCTTGAATTTCTACAAGTTCTTTTGACTTATTGTCACGGTCCTTCAATAATCGTTCAGCATTTTCTTCAGATACACTATCCATAGTCATCTTCAGTAGATATTTATAATCAGTATCATTATCTAATACATCAAACTTTTTATCACTTAATAATGATAGAATTTCGTCCTTCTTTTTTCTACGCAAATCAATCGTTCCTTCCAATGTATCTTGAATATATCTTGCCTTATTTGAAAGCACCTTCAAGTCATTTTCAAGACTTTCAATTAAATAGTCCTTTCTCTTTTGATAATATTTCAATCTAACAGGATAATATCCGTCAATGATTTCTTTTTCATTATCATATTTCATAAGTTTCTCTTCTTCATTAAATAAATGCATATTATTAGTGCTTAAACTGGTATATAGTTTCAACATTTTCTCTAAATTATTATAATTATTAGAACCATCTGTTTTCTCATCAATTGACTCATTAAATGTGATTTCAATATCTACTTTAGTGTCTGTACTCATATCATTATAATCTTTCACAGATGTCTTACCCTTCTTATTCTTGTCTGCTTCCATTAAATTCTCAATATGTTGTTTGAAATCATCCGTCCAGTGCCCGATTGGTAATTCAATAACGCGTATTTTCTTATCATTTATCTTTTCATATTTGCCTTTCACAATATACTTATTATTTTCAGTCTTTTCACATGGACCAGTAAATCCTTTGTAAGATGGACTAAATTCAATATCACTCGTTGACACTTTTTGAAGTTTAGATTGGATATAATGAATCAATGTTGATGCGGAATATGACAATATATCAGTACTGAATCCGGTACCAATACCTTTTCCTCCATTTACAAGAATCATCGGAATAATAGGCACATAGAACCTGGGCTCTACTGGAAATCCATCATCTTCTAAATATTCTAGAATATTATCATCTTCCTTTCTGAATATATATCTTGTAATCGGATTTAATTGTGTAAAGATATATCTTTCACTCGCAGAATCTTTACCACCTTGTAATCTGGTCCCAAATTGTCCGTTTGGTGTAAGCAAGTTGATATTATTACTACCAACATAATCTTGAGCCATACCTACTATTGCAGCATTCAAACTAGCTTCACCATGATGGTATCCTGATTGCTCGGATACATATCCAGTAAACTGAGCCACCTTAATTTCATTCACTAAATTTTTCTTAAACGCACTATATAAAATCTTTCTTAAACTAATCTTGAGACCATCCATTAGATTAGGAATAGAACGCTCACAGTCATATTTTGAAAAATGAATGAGCTCTTTGTTGATGAAATCAGTATAACCGACCGTATCATTGTTTGTATCCAAATAACTATTACGGTCATAATTAGACAACCATGTTTTACGTTCATCAGCTCTTTTCTTATTAAATATCATATCTACAGCATCATCACTTACATCCCCCTCGTGCTTAAAATATACAATCTTTTTATTTGCAAAATATTCTTTAAACTCCTTTCCAGTACTTGTACCAAGACCCTTGTAATATTTCACATTCCAACCTTGTGTGTCATTTTCATCTTTCCATGTTCTATACTCACCATCATTGTAGAATAATAGCTCCTTACCATTTTTTTTTGCCTTTAGAATAGGTGTATTCATAAATCCGATGAAATTATCAAGTGTTGATAGTGAATTCCATTGGTCTTGGAATACATTCAATCCTAGACCTTTAATATGAGAGCCATCTAAATCTTGGTCGGTCATAAATAATATTGAATTATATCGGAGACACGCACTAGCAGATTCCTTGGTATATTTCTTTCCAGTTTCTAATCCTAAAATCTGTTTAATCTCAATAATCTCTTTGTTTTCACTAATTCGTTTTAGTGTTTCTCCACGAGTATTAAACATCTTGCCTTTCATCGGATATACGCCAATCGTATTTCTATCATTTGTTGTAAGTCCTGATACAATACCTGCTTTTGCTGAATCTCCCTCACATAATATGAGAGTACATTTATCTGATTTACTAGTTCCAGCAAAATTGGCATCTATTAACTTTGGAATGCCACGAATACTCTTACTTTTGGAACCGTCTGTTTTTTTAGCAGCTTTATTATCCTTTACTTGTGTAAGCGCACATGCCGCATTCATTACACCCATTTTGGCAATTTTTTCAATAAATGTATCACTAACCGTACAAGATGAACCAAATTTCGCACTTGCGGTTCCCAATTCATCCTTTGTTTGGCTGTTAAATGATGGATTCTCAATATCGCATCGCAAAAATAACATCAGTTGCTCTTTAATCGTAGTTGGCTTTACATCAACCTTCTTTTTAGCCTTAATATACGCACATAACTTTCTGGTTATTTGATTCATAATATATTCTACATGTTTACCACCTTTTGATGTATAAACGCCATTTACAAAACTTACTTGCTGAAATTCGTCGTCTGGAGCTAAGCAGATGGCATATTCCCATCTATCATCAGGTGCTTCATAAATGCGTTTTGTATCTACTTTATTGCCAATATATAAATCGATATATTGTTCTAGATTCTTACATGGAACTAGTTCTCCATTTAATTTAACCTTTACTGATTTATCTGTTACAGCAGATACATCATATATGCGCTTTTTAAATAGTGCCATCATATCAGTTGTTAGACCTTGGAGACCAAGACGATTGTAATCAGGTTTAAAAGATACGCGGGTATATGGTTTGTTTTTACATTTAGTGATAGATGGTTTACATATTTCTGTTAGATTGTTTTTAAATTCTTGTGTGTATTTTAGACCACGTACATGGTCTACTGTTTCAACCTTGCCCCATGTAGACCAAATTAATACTAACTTAAATCCAAAGCCATTCTTTCCACCAACAATTTTTTCTTTTTTCTTTTCGTCATAATTTGTGGATGTTCTCAAATGTCCAAAAATCATTTCAGGAATCCATATTTTATATTCAGGATGCTCTGCTACATCAATGCCATTTCCATCATTATACATATGAATTGTACCATCTTCATCAATAGTAATATCGATATTAGATACTGGTATAGCATTTGCAATATTATCTTTTACTGCTTGTGATTGTCTAATTACATGATCACGACAATTTACAATACCTTCGTCAAATAATTTATAAAGACCTGGAATATATTGAAATTCCTTTGCTACTACTTTTCCATTGTCAAATATATAGTCGGTATGGTCTGTATTTTCAATAGACCCAATATAGGTATCAGGTTTTTTTAATATATGTTCCCTATCGGTTAACTTTTGGTATTTAGACAATGAAGATGGTGTAGTCATATTTAGTATATATTTCTTCTTGAATATATTTATATTGTTTCAATTTTTAATTTTAAAAATGGATATATATTAAATGTCACAAGCTCCGCCGTTAGGAATTTATCCAACCAATATAGATGATGAGCCAGAGCCAGAGCCAGAGCCAGAACCCCAAGTTGAGCCAGAGCCAGAGCCAGAGCCAGAGCCAGAGCCAGAGCCAACACCCACGCCCACGCCAACACCAACGCCAACACCCACACCAACACCAACACCAACACCAACACCAACACCCACGCCCAATAGATATAATGGCCGTCCTGGACCGATTCAGAGTTGTAATAGTCGATTTGCAAGATGTAATATAAATAAAAAAACTAAGTTTAGTAGTGGCAATGTTACTATTACAGATGCTACATTAGCTAAAAGAATAACAGCATTGGTTGAATTGCAATCTTCATTAAGAAATGTTAATTTAGTATACGCAGATATATCGTTAAACGGATACGGACAAAGGTCAGGAGGGCCATATGGATATGGTTCATCTCCGAAAAATACGTTTTAAGAATACTGCGTTATTAAATTAATTTAGAAAAAAATATTATTTTCTCATTAGTTTCTATAATGGTTAAAAGACATGACAGAAAGCCCGATGGTATGTACCATATTGGAAATCAAAAGTACCAAATATTGGAAGGTTCTCGTGCCCAAGTATGGCATGGAACCGCCCATCAAACACCTGGAGGATTAAAAAAGGTAGACCTTAAAATGCACAATGGAAGAATTGTATCTAGAAGGAAGAGTGAACTTGCCAAGACACAAAAACATTTAGCAGGACACCTTCAACCCAAGGGAAGTGGTGTATTTGGAGCTGTAACCAAAAAAGGTTCAAAGAGAAAAGGTTCTCGCAGGAGAAAAGGTACCCGCAGAAAGTAAATTACTTAATAATTCAACTAAATAACTAAATAAATAATACTACATGGCATTAGTTATTTAGGCGTTCATACACCTATTGGTTACATTTATTTACAATTATATTTATAAATTCTTTAGATGTTTTAGTAGTTCTATAATAATTTACTAATTCAGCAGGACTAATAACATTGTCTTTTAATTTAAGCAATTCTTTACTAGGTATTTCATGTTTATAATAATGCAAATACATATTATTAATTGTTTGTACGCTTGCTTTTTTCATTTCTATTTTTAAGTCAATACGTCCTGGTCTAATTAATGCAGGGTCTATCTTATCGTAAAAATTACTTGTGATTATTAAAATACGTCCGTAATTTTCGTCTAATCCATCTATTAAATTTAAAATAAACGATAATGTAAGTTTTTCTTCCTTTTGGAACGGATATTTTACACCAGATTTTTTATTATCATTAGAAGCAATTGATACAACATTCATTATATTTTCAAACATTTCAACATCATTATAGCTATTATCATGTGTATCATGTGTATCTGTTACTGTTTTTCTACTTCTATCTAATATAATATCACTCATACAATCAATGTCTTCTAATACAATAATTTTTTTTTCAAAATCAATAGAACCAATGGAATTATTACGATTATATGTAGATTCAAAGAAATATTTATAAAAATCTGTTTCATTTTTTACTTTATTTAATGGAATTTGAATCAAATGACGGCCCAACTTATTTGCTAGACATTTAATTACGGACGTTTTACCTGTGCCTGGTGAGCCTGATAATCCAATACCCATAGTATAAGGGTGTCCTTCAGATTCGTACCACTCTTTATTGTTAACAAAAAAATCTATTTTATCTATCAAATCATTCTTGCCGTCAAAATATAAATTGTCAAACTTTCTAGTTGAACGAAATGGACGTTCCATCCATACATTACTTTCTCCTTCCTCGTCTTTGACCGTAGGCTGAAGTGAATATATAAATATTTTGCCATCACGATGTTTTTCGATATTATCAATATATTTATATGTCAAATTATCAATATATTCTTTTAATTGTTTAATATTTAGTATTTTACTGTAAATTTCTATTTTAATAGTATCAATCTTACCACATAATTCAATTAGTTTATCGGAATCGGTACTATTATCATATAATGTAATTTTCGCATAAATAGTTTTTTCATTATTTAATGGGAATGAAGGACAGTCATTACCAACAACATAAATATCATTATCTATTTTATTTTTATTTTTATTATTGTCATTGTCATCATTATATGAATCATTAAAAGCTGTTAATTCTTTCATATGATTAATACCATTACAATCTGAATGATTATTTATATGATCCCATATAGCATCAAATCGTTTACTCCATATATTATTTGTTCTAGTAGACCAACTATTATTGCGAAATGAACGTTTACCTTCTATTATTATAGATGAATACCCGGTTGAAACCCAATATTTACATGTAGTATATATTGTATCTGATATTCTATTATACTGAGATATTATAAAGGGGATTCCTAACATAATAATAGTAGACACAATCGTGTCAATAAATAGGTTACCTGTTCGCATATTAATTAAAAAATTCATTTTAAAAAAATCGGTCATCTTATCTACCACATCATTCATATATATAATGAATTACTTCTATTTATATTAATTCATCATATGTATATCCAGTCTAACTGTATGTATATTACATATGTTATAGTGTGATTTCAAAACATATCTTCAAAAGATGCGACTTTAATAAAATGGTCTTCTACTATACCTAGTTCAAATTCTTCTTTTATAAATTTTTCAAAATATCGCTTACTTGCGGTAAATCTATGTTTTCGTCCACAGTAAAACTGATATAATTCATTGATGGGAACTTCATATGAATGCATATCTACATGTGGGTCTATTGATTTATATTTTTTTAACGCAGTAATAATGTCCTGTTTTTTATCCCATATAATACAATTTGTATTCAAAATATATTTATCGTCTTCAATAAAGGTATCCGGATAATAGTGTTTAATTAAATCAATCATATTCTTTTCATTAATATTAATCTTATATAAATATGCATATAAACTACATAATTCATCTATTTCCAGTTCTTCATTAATGTTATCGTCAGTTACAATTTTATCCTTCCAAAAATTAATAAATTTACTCACTTTAGGTAATAACTTACTAGTACAATCTAAAAATGCGTCTTTTTCTGGGTCATATCTAAGTTTATTAGATAATAGGGTCTTAAGAGTAGAAATGAAAAATACATTTGGTAATTTTTCGGCGTCAATATACTGTTTCCATAAATATTGTATATCTTTCCATGAAATAGAACAATCATCACTATTTTCAATATTTTTTTCGCAAAAATTATTTAAAATCATTAATTCATCATTATTTGTCAAATAAAGAGAATATGATTTTACATTTTCATCTTTACATTGATGTAACAAAAATGTGTCAGCAGATTCATAACGGTTAGAATAATATGTCGCTACACAAAATAAATCTAAGCCACTGCCATATTTGAATTCATTTACCAAATTATCAATATTTATATTGTCTTGAATATCTATAATTCTACAATCTGAAAATGTATGGTCGTAATATTTGAATTTAAAAATATTTGTTAATGATTGTGTTCCAAATAACATACATGCTAAATTACTTAATTCTTTCACCCATTTTTTTGTCTTTGGGTTTATGAAATATACTAAATTGCATTTTTTTAATAGAATATCACCTAATACTGTAAGAAAATATTTAACCTTTTCTTTATTGTCAAATACACCCGGATGTAATTTATTAATTACCGATTGAATTGTTTCGGATTCTGGAATACATGAAAATATATCCCGCTCTTTTATTTTTTTCAATATAGTAATCTTTAATTTATGCTTCCAATCCATTAATACCTTATTTGAACTAATACTGGTTAGAATAGCATGCTGTACGTCGTCCTCTTTAATTGAATGAAACTTATTATCTCTATATTCAAAGAATAATTCAGATGATGTATTGTAATAAAATTTATTCATATATAAAAATTTTTTGATAAAAAGTTCTGATTCAGAAACCAACTTAATTTTCCTATTATGTTTATTAATTATCATATCGTTTGTATTTTTTAGAACCTCTGGTAATTGTTCTATTGTTTCTAATAGTTTCTGAAATATAACAGGGTTGTCTATATATTCGTTATAGACAGTTTTAACAATATTTATTAAATTATTTTCACTCATTATATGATTATGATAGTTTCATTTTAAACTATTTATATTTATATTATATTCACTGAGAAATATGAAATATGAAATATGAAATATGAAATATGAAATATGAAATATTTAAAATCTTCATAAAGTATAAATCAATATGTCAAAGAATACAAATAAGTCAAAGAATAAATCAAGAAAAACAGTTCCAATAAGATATATACCACCTAAACTTTCTAAGTATGATAAAAGTACACAGAGAGAAATGTTGAATAAATCAAGAAATTTGTATAAGAAAGGCAAATATTTTACCCGTAAAAAAGTGGCATCGTTTACTTCAAAACCTAGTTCTCATGTTATGAATGCTAAAAAATTATATAATATTGACTCAGTTGTTCCTACCCGTAAATTAGCAAACAAAACAGGATGTAGTGTGAAAACACTCAAACAAATTGTAAAAAAAGGTGAAGGAGCCTATTATAGTTCAGGAAGTAGACCAAATCAAACAGCAAAATCATGGGGATACGCACGATTAGCAAGTTCTATAACAGGTGGAAAATCCGCAGCAGTTGATTTTAATATTTTAGAAAATGGTTGTAAAAAAAATAGTAAGGCCTTAAGGTTTGCCAAAAAATCTAGGAAAAAACACAGATACGGAAAGAGAAAAACACCACAAGTTAAATTGTAAGCCCACAGATGTAAATAGTTGGTATTATCTAATTGTAAATATCAACTGTAACTACTTATTTTTTTATTTTTAAAGATTTATTTTTATTTTCTCTCTTCATTCTTTTTAAAATAGTTTTATTTGGTCTTGGTTCTTTGTCTAACGATTTAAACAAAGTCCAAGGTTGACTTGGTCTATCAATTAAATAAGGTGTATATCGTTTCCATTGAATGTTTCTCTTAAGAAACTCTTTCGCATCAAAAGCAATTCCACATGATGAACCCCAACGCCCATAAAAAGCCATATTCTTACAAGATGCCGTATCTGCTACACATCCATCTACAGCACCTCTAGGTTGATATGGTTTAGGTCTATCTGCTTGAGACATAAATGAACGGTCATCTAAATCATAATGAGAACATGCTGTTCTAGAGCAAGGATTTATTTTATTAAGATATACATCATAATGGTCTGCTATAATATCCTTTGCAATGTCTATATTTATTTTACCTTTATATTGGTCCATAAGTTGCTCTAATCTAACCTTTCTAGCTCCTTGATGACGTCGAATATCATCAAACCCACTATTAACACATTCTAAATTTCTGATTCTTGGGTCATATGGTGCATTGAATCCAATAAAATATCCATTCTTTTTTCTCTCAACATTAACAAATTCAAGACCAAGTTCGACACGCATGATTTCATTGTTTTTAGTGTCACCTATTAACCAACAATTAGCATAGTCGCCAGAGTTATCCTTTTTAAGCATTTCAACATAATCATCCAAAGTATTTGCGTATTGCATACAGTTTCGTATTCTACATAAAATAGGCGCACTATGTTTATAGGCGATAAATCCTCCCATTGTTGTTTCGGTTCCAATGAATCCTTTGCTGTTTACAAAAAAATCGGTTTGACTTGCAATAAATCCGGGTGCCGCTTGATATAATATACGATTGCCTTTTGTAGGTTTAATGTCGACTATAGTATTAAAATATTGACCTCCAATATATTCATCAAATGTATTATGCGCACAACAAATTTTACCATCATGTGTATGATCACCTATTGCCATAAATGCCGAACATTTATCAGAAGACCCTCCTTCCAATGAACCTGAAGCTGGTAACGATTCAATCAAATGTCCGTATTTTTTCTTTAATTCGGGCATTTCATCTAAATATATTTTAATTTTTGGTAATGCATAATCCAATGATGCAATATTGTTCCATAAAATTAATTCATCTAAATCCACTTGAGCACCCTTTGCGATTCCAACCAGTTCATCAAAATATTCAGGAAACTTATCTTGAATTGGCTGTTTGAATATAAAATTACTTACACCTATAAAAAAATCTATTTTAAAGCCATGTGAATCATATAAATTCCATGTCATTACTTTTAAACACTCGTGAATTTCTTCTTTTAAAAGAAGTCCGTGTGCATAACCTCTATCATATGGATTACCGCTAATATGTATATAATTCCATCCATTTTTAGTATATTTAAATCCATTTTTAACCTTCATTATATTTATATAATACAATAATAATAAATTATGTATTATATCAGTAAATATATTGTTTAGGCGTTAATATTTATTTCATCTCCTGTTACAGTATCATTCTCTTCTTGTTTATCTTTTTCTGGCACAGGAATTCCAAAAGCATTGCTTACTAAATTTAAAAAACTAATAGCAAATGCTAATAATATAACGAAAAATGCTATTATATCACTTTTAGATAATTTTTGCTTTAAGAAAAAATGATTAATTATCAATATAACTGTGAATTGTGTAATGATTAATAAAAATGTATCTTGAGTCTCAGTTACTAATTTATGCTTATGCCCTAAACCTACAGCAATTGTCATGAAAAACCAATCTAACCAAGCAAATGGCATAGCCATCAACCACGCTTTAAACATGGTTAAATCCGGGTATTTTAGCGTATAAAATTGTCCCCACATCGAAACCGATTGAGCTATTATAAAATACGCTAAAAACTCAATGTATAATAATATTTTATTCATATTATATTATATAATGAAAACAAATTTTAATATTAAGAGATTAATAATTTGGTTATCGTTAAATATACTCATTGTTATATTGATGGATGTGGCTTTATTTAATCAAACCACTCCCACTATGGAAAAAGCTCCATTTTTAACAAAACTTGGATGGGCTGAATTCTGGGCTACACTTGAATGGGTTTTTGTTATTCCTGCAAATAGAATAGGTAATCTGTTTTTAACCGCGCCTCAATTGTCATTATCATCATATGTATTTGATTTTTTGGGACAAATAGCAACTAATAAATATTGGCTTAATGTTCCTACAACATTAGATGATTATATAGGAATGGTAATCATTTTTATAGCCATGAGTATATCTGCTTACAAACTATTTGATTAAATCTTCAAGTGTGTAAATCTTCAAGTGTGTAAATCTTCAAGTGTGTAAATCTTCAAAGGTATATATCCAAAGGTGTATATTGAATTTGTAAATACGAACATATATAAATATAAACGCATAACTATTTAAAGATTTTTGCGTTAAAATAGAGTATAAGAGATATGTCAGATTCTAATAATGTTTTGACTATAAAAACCGTTCAAATCGCACCATTTCGTACATTAATGACTGCGTTAAAAGATATTTTATTAGAAACAAATATTACCTTTAAAAAAGATGGTATTAGAATTATTAACATGGATAAATCTCATACGATGCTCGCTCATTTATTTTTGGCTGCTGAAAACTTCGAACATTATGATTGTAAAGAAGATAAAATCGTTATAGGTGTTAATATGTTTCATTTATTTAAACTTATCAATTCTATTGATAATGATGATACATTAACTATTTACATTGAGAATAATGATTATTATGGTGGAATTGTCTCATTTTTAGGTCTAAAGTTTGAGAATGGTGATATTAAGCAATGTAAAATACAAAAATTGAGATTGATTGAACCGGATACAGATGAATTTGAAGAACCAGACGTCCATTTTTCATCAGTCATTAATCTCCCATCTTCTGATTTTCAGAAGATTATTCGCGATTTATCATGTATATCCGATAGGTTGGAAATTAAGTCAGTCGGAAGTGAGCTCATTTTTAAATGCTCAGGACAATTTGCTACAGCCGAAGTAAAGAGGGAAGAATCCTCTGGAGGAATGGAATTTATTGAAAAACAAGACGCATCTAAAATCATTCAGGGAGAATTCTCATTAAAAAATCTAGGATATTTTATTAAATGTACTAATTTATGTAATCAAATCGAAATGTATCTTGAGAATGATTTACCATTAGTAGTTAAATATTATGTAGCAAGTCTAGGAACTATTAAATTATGCTTAAGTCCTCTACCTCCTATCAATAATCATTAAAAAATATAA
>OCVQ010001192.1_pt1 | contig 20599 bp, 20 predicted proteins | sample 1539061 | NCBI WGS metagenome assembly OCVQ01 (sample SAMEA3355526, study PRJEB22509) | marine metagenome | biome: marine; feature: river plume; material: water | place: USA | collected 2010-08-08 | depth 0.5 m | reverse complement strand
AAAAGATGCGAGCGGGCGCGAACGCCCGCCCGCCGCAATCACGCGGCTTACTTGTACTTGCCGGTGTAGGTCGGTTCCATCGAGATGGGCTCGGGCTGGACGACCACGAATTCTTCTTGAGCCTGACGGCCACCGCCGCACGCGGCGACAAAGGCAACGAGGCAAAGCGCGAGAACGCCTTTAACACTGTTCGACATCTGTTTCTCCTGTCTCTTTTCGAGTTGAGGGTCCCGGCCGGAATGGCCTGACCCCAGTCGTACGAGGGTATGGTCGCTTGGGTGCAACCACGTTGGAGATTATCAGAGCACTGGCACAAAATACATTGGAAGAAACCCGTCATGCGTGTCTGTGACGGGAAAGCCTCATCTTCTGGCGAAGTTGAACTCCGCCGCGCAACATATTGTAGAGACATCAAAACACCTCCCAGATGCAGCGGTCACCTTCGAGGCGAAAGGCTTCGAAAAACTGCACTATTTCTGGAGCGATATCCCCGAAAGGGATCAATTCTGACGACAGGGAAATCACCGCCACGTCGGCTTCTGCGGCGGCCGCCTTTAGGCGCGGCAGGGCTTGGGTCTCGCAAAACCACGGGAAGTCAGGCTCGACTCTCGCAAAATCTGCCCCCTGCCCCAGATCAGGCGCGACCAAGCGAAACCGCGCCCAGACTGCGCCGGTATCCTGCGGCTCGAGCAGAAACTCATAAAGGGTCATGGCCAAGCCCGAGGGCGCGCCTTCGATGCTCTCTTGCGCGTCGCTGACCTGTGGCAAGAGCGCCAAGACCATGCCCGCCGCCCATGTCAGCCACCGGGCCTGACGCGCCGGATCTGTCAAGACTTCGGAGAGCTGGGCCTCGGTCAGAGCGCGCGGCCAGCGCGGCTCGACTTGACCACCCGCCACCACTTCGACGCCGCCCGCGACAGGGGTGACCCGCACCGCCGGAGCAAAACCACGCAGTTTTTGCAGGGCGCGCCACATGTCTTGGCGGACCGCCCGCGCCAAACGTCGCCGCGACAGGCCTTGGCCCTCTTCCACGGCAAACCGCACCGTTACTGCCAGATCGAAACGACAAGGCCAGCGGCGGGCATGCACCAAAGCGCCCCCCTCTTCCTCGATCTCGATCCAACGCTCCCGCATCGCGGCGCTCTCACTTTCTGGGTATGACATTGCTTAAAGGATCCGGGGGGGTGCAGCCCCCCCTAGATTGCCCTTACAAGGGGATATTGTCGTGCTTTTTCCATGGGTTCACCAGCTTCTTGCCACGCAAGGAGGCAAAAGCGCGCGCAACGCGGCGGCGGGTGGATTGCGGGCGGATCACCTCATCGATGAAGCCCCGTTCTGCCGCGACAAAGGGATTGGCGAAGCGATCTTCGTATTCCTTGGCGTGTTGCGCGATCTTCGCCGCATCGCCGAGGTCGGCGCGGTGAATGATCTCGGTGGCCCCTTTGGCGCCCATGACCGCGATTTCAGCGGTGGGCCATGCGTAGTTAAAATCACCCCGCAGGTGCTTGGAGGCCATCACGTCATAGGCGCCGCCATAGGCCTTGCGCGTGATTACGGTGACTTTTGGCACTGTCGCTTCGCCATAGGCAAAGAGCAGTTTCGCGCCGTGCTTGATCACACCGCCGTATTCTTGGCTGGTGCCGGGAAGGAAACCGGGCACGTCGACAAGGGTAAGGATCGGGATTTCGAACGCATCGCAAAAGCGCACGAAACGCGCAGCTTTGCGGGAGCTGTCGATATCGAGGCAGCCCGCGAGAACCATGGGTTGGTTTGCCACAACGCCCACGGTCTGACCTTCCAAACGCACGAAGCCTGTAAGGATATTCTTGGCATAATCGGCTTGGATCTCGTAAAAATCACCCTCGTCGGCGATTTTGAAGATCAGCTCTTTCATGTCATAGGGCTGGTTCGGGTTGTCAGGGATCAGCGTGTCGAGGCTTTCTTCGACACGCGCCACATCGTCAAAGAAAGGCCGCACGGGGGGCTTTTCGCGATTGTTGAGCGGCAGGAAATCCACCAAGCGGCGCACCTCGGCAAGGGCTTCGACGTCGTTCTCGAAGGCCCCGTCGGCCACGGAAGATTTCTTGGTATGGGTTGACGCACCGCCCAATTCTTCGGCGGTGACCACCTCGTTGGTCACGGTTTTCACCACATCGGGGCCTGTGACGAACATGTATGAGCTGTCTTTGACCATGAAGATGAAATCGGTCATTGCCGGGGAGTAAACCGCGCCCCCGGCGCAAGGGCCCATGATGACAGAGATTTGCGGCACGACACCGGAGGCCATTATGTTGCGCTGGAAGACTTCGGCATAACCCGCAAGCGACGCGACACCTTCTTGGATGCGGGCACCGCCTGAGTCGTTGAGACCAATTACGGGCGCGCCATTCTGGATCGCCATATCCATGATCTTGCAAATCTTCTGGGCGTGGGTTTCGGAGAGCGACCCGCCAAAAACCGTGAAGTCCTGGCTGAAGACATAGACCATGCGGCCATTGATCGTGCCCCAGCCCGTGACAACACCATCACCGGCAGGGCGTTGTTTTTCCATGCCAAAATCGGTGCAACGATGCGCGACGAACATGTCGAACTCTTCAAAAGAGTCCTCATCGAGCAAAAGCTCGATCCGCTCACGCGCGGTCAGCTTGCCTTTAGAATGCTGGGCTTCGATCCGCTTCTCACCCCCGCCGAGACGTGCTGTGGCGCGGCGATCTGCGAGTTCCTGGAGGATGTCTTTCATGGCCTTCCCCTTTGTATTTTGCCCCGTATACGCGGGCGAGACAGGGGCGCAAAGCGAATTTCCGCAAATTTGCAAACTATTGGCAAGGCATCTGCTGCATATTGCAAAAGGTGCAAATTTATCCATGCTGGCATGGACAGTCGAGCGCGGCGGTTCTAACCCTCCTGTATGAGCTCCGATCAGCCCGTCCGGCTTTTTGACAGGACGACCCCGCCCCATCTTGGAACCTTGATCCTGGTCGCAGGTGGCTCTGCGCTGGCGACCAATATCTTTCTGCCCTCGCTGCCCGGCATGGCGCTAGATTTCGGGGTAGAATATGGCGTGATGCAATTGGCCGTGTCGGTTTTCTTGCTGATGAATGCGCTGTTGCAGCTGGTCATTGGGCCGCTCTCTGATGGGTATGGCCGCCGTCCGGTGATGCTGACTGGCTTTGCCATATTTGTTCTGGCGACGTTGGGCTGCATTCTGTCAACCAATGCCTATGTCTTTTTGCTGTTTCGCATGTTGCAGGCCTCTGTGGCGGTGGCGATGGTGCTGACGCGGGCTGTGGTGCGCGATACGCATCCGCAAGATCGCGCCGCGGCGATGATCGGCTATGTGACAATGGGCATGTCTGTGGTGCCGATGATCAGCCCGGCGATTGGCGGCTGGCTGGAGGAAGCTTTTGGCTGGCGGGCAAATTTTTGGCTGTTGTTTGGTGCGGGATCAGCGGTCTTGCTGCTGGTGTGGGCCGATATGGGCGAAACGCATCGCGGCACTGCGACATCGCTGTGGAGCCAATTCAAGGAATATCCTGAATTGCTGCGGTCGCCGCGATTTTGGGGATATAGCCTAGCCTCGGCATTCGGAGCGGGAGCGTTTTTCGCCTATCTGGGCGGAGCGCCATTTGTCGGGATGCAAGTATTCGGGCTTCGGCCCGGGCAATTGGGGCTTTATTTTGCGGCCCCTTCCGTGGGGTATTTTCTGGGAAATTGGGTGACGGGGCGCTATTCAGCGCGGCTGGGGGCAAACCGGATGGTGTTGTTCGGCGCCATCATCACCACGCTTGGCGCAGCAATTTCCTTGCCGATGTCGCTGGCGGGCCATGCCTCGGCGGCGGCGTTTTTCGGCTCGATGACCATCGTGGGAATTGGCAATGGGATGACAATCCCGAATGCGACGGCTGGAATGTTGTCGGTGCGGGCGCATTTGGCGGGCACCGCCTCGGGGCTGGGCGGAGCGATGATGCTTTTGGGGGGCGCGGGACTTTCGGCCTTGGCGGGGCAAATGCTGGTGCCGGGGGCGAGCGAGCGGGCGTTGACCGTGATCATGATGGCCTGCGGCGTGATGTCGTTGTTTTCCATTCTATGGGTGATCCGACGGCAGCGGCAGTTAGGGCTGTAACAGAGCTTGCGCGCGTGACTTTGCAAACCTAGGCTTTGCGAAGTGCAAAGTTGAGGAAGTCATGGCGACGCAGAAACTCTATGCTGGTGCAAAGCTGCGGGAAACTCGGCAGAGGCTTGGGCTGACGCAAAAGGATTTTGCGGCCAAGCTTGGGGTGTCCCTGCCCTATCTCAACCAAATGGAAAACAATAACCGCCCCGTTTCGACACCCGTTGTGTTGGCACTGGCGCAGGAATTCGGCTTTGACGTCACCGAGTTGTCGACGGGAGATGCGGAGCGGCTGGTGTCGGATATGCGCGAGGCAATGGCCGATCCGCTGTTTGGGGATACGACGCCGCCCTTGGCCGATCTGCGCTTGACCGCCTCGAATGCGCCTGCGCTGGCGCGGGCATTTCTGGACCTGCACCGGGCCTATCGGCAGACCCATGAGCGGCTGGCCTCGCTAGACGAGGCCTTGGGGCGGGAGGATGCGCGGATTCAGCCTAGCCCATGGGAAGAAGTGCGCGACTTCTTTCATTATTGCGACAATTATATTGATGCGGTGGACCGCGCAGCGGAGCGGTTTGCGGGCAGTGCCGGGCCGCGCGGTTTGGCGGCACGTGCGGAAGCGGCGCTGGCGCAGGTGGGGGTGAGCGTGCTGCGCGCAGATGCGGTGGCGATCCGGCATTATGATGCAAACCTGCGGCGTTTGACCCTCTCTGCGCGGGCGGCGCCGGAGACCCAAGGCTTTCAGATGCTTTTGCAATTGGCGCTGTTGACGCAAGACCCACTGATTGAAGCGACATTGGACTTGGCGCGGTTCCACACTGACGAGGCGCGCGCCATCGCCAAGATTGGGCTGGCCAATTATTTCGCGGGCGCGGCTTTGATGCCCTATGGGGCGTTTTTGACGGCTGCCCAAGAAACGCGACATGATCTGGAGTTGCTTGCCCATCGATTTGGGGCCTCTATCGAGCAGGTGGCGCATCGGCTGTCCACCTTGCAAAGGCCCGGTGCGAAAGGCATTCCATTTTTCTTTGTCCGCGTTGATCAAGCGGGCACGATCACCAAGCGCCATTCGGCCACGCGGCTGCAATTCGCCCGTTTTGGCGGCGGGTGCCCGTTGTGGAATGTCCACCAAGCCTTTGAAACACCGGGGCGTTTCCTGCGGCAATTGGCCGAGACGCCCGATGGGGTGCGGTATATCAGCTTGGCGCGAGATGTGTCTAAGTCGGGAGGCAGCTTTGGGGCCCCTGTGCGGCGATTTGCAATCGCTCTGGGCTGCGAGGTGCGCCATGCGGGGGCACTGGTTTTTGCAGATGGCTTGGATATGGATGCGCCGCGTGCTTTCGAGCCTATCGGGATTTCCTGCCGGATTTGCGAGCGGATCAATTGTCACCAACGCTCGGTGCCTCCGCTGGAGCGGCGGTTGACGGTGAACCCCAATACGCGAGGCGTGCTGCCTTATGATGTAGAATAGGCGGCGCGCAGAGCGCACCGCTTGAGAGGCATGTCGGCTTTTTAAGCCGAGAGCATCTTGTAAAGCTCGTCCTTCAGAACGGCGCGTTTCTTGCGAAGCTCGTTTTCAGCCAAGGCTTCCATTGGTTCGACATTGGTTTCGGCCCGGTGCACCGCGCGATTGGCGGCGTGGTAGTCGTCATAGAGTTTGGAGAAATGCGGATTTCCCACTTTCATCTCGTGGATCTTATCGGCTTTTTCCGGGAATTCTTCGTGTAGTTCGTGCGGTGTGTTGGACATGCGCTGTCTCCTCTTGCGTTGATTTGACACCAACTTAGAGGCAGGAAGCGGCGCGCTCTTTGACACGGATCAACCTAGGTCGGCCCCGTATTCGAGAATGAGTGGAACAACAATTTCTTCTTCATCTGACAGGTGACGATCAAGGAATTTCTTGAATTGCACCTGAGTGGCCTCAAGCCGCCCTGCGGCGGATTTTGCGCCTTGGCCTGCTTTGATGGCCGTGAGCACCGCATTTGTTGCATCGGCCAATGCGTGAATATGGGCATCAAGCGCGTGGTGATCCTTGTCGAGGATTTCAAAACCCTGCTCAAGGCGCGCATCAAGCCGAGAGAATTGCGGGAAATAATGCTGATCCTCAATCGAATGATGGCCGTGCAATTCGTTCAGGAAGAAACCCGTGTATCGCGACAGTTCGGGCGCGTAGCGGTCTCGGGGGTCGTCAAGATAGGACTGGGTAAGGTCGAGCACCTTGTCCATCACTTGGCGAAACATGCCATGCCGTTCGAGCCAAAAGGCGGTGAGGCCATTGAAGTTTGGGTGCCCTTGCCAAGTGGCGCGGGGATAGGATTGGGCGAGCACACGCAGGTGCGGCGGCAGGCCTTTGCGGCCATCAAGATCGAGCGTTTCCATGTCGCAAGAGTAGCGCATCGACGGGCGGATGCCAGTGGGGCTTTTGCACACCGAATGTGCGTAGGCGCTGCGTGAATTAGCGTGCGGCGGGGCGCCATCCTGCGGCGCGCGCTTCCGCTGCGGAGCAAAACCAACGCTCGCCCTTGGCTGTGTTGATCCGGGTCTTTTCGTAATCTTGCTGCCCCGGAACATGAAAAATGCGGGCGTTTTTCGTCGAAATGTTACCCTTGATCATACAGTCTGACGAAACCACGGGCTGCTTTGCATGGCGAAAGCTTTCGGGGTTTTGCGAGGTGCTGGCCCATAGGCCGCGATTTGTGGCGCGGGCCTTGGATTCTAGGGAGACATAGTCCATCGAGTACCGGGCATAGGCCGTCACGAGGCCATCCGCGACCAATGTGGCCCCGAGATCATCGCCGCCGACCGAGCAGCGCGCGAGGGTGCGGTTGTAGCGATCGGTTCCAAGGGCTGTGCAATCGGCATTTGCGCCCTCGAATTGGGCCCGCACAGCCGAAACGACCCACAACCCGCAGGCCCACTTCTGACCCTGTTCTGTGCGGCAGGTTTGGTTTTTCTCAACGGCGTCAACGCCATGCAGTCGGATACGGCGCGAGCCGATGTCGAACGTATCGCCGTCGATCACATGAATGGAGCCGGAAAACTGCGCGTCCACCGCTCCGAGAGGCGATGCAAAAAGAAGAACGAAGAGCGCACAAATCCTTAACATAGGTTAGGAGATGCGCGCTCTGATCCTCTCTTTCAATGATTTTCATTAACCAAGGTTAATTTTTCGTTAACTAATCCCCTAGCGCTGTGCGGTCTGCCAATTGGGATGGACCCATGGCTCGGCATTGTCTGACGGCAGGCGGCGCTCGAGAATATGGTCGGCAATTTTCTCGCCGACCATGATCGAGGGCCCATTCAGATTGCCATTGGTGATGCGCGGGAAGATCGAGCTGTCGGCGACACGCAGGCCCGTGACGCCGATGACACGGCCATGTGCATCGACGACCGCAGCGGGATCATCCGCACGTCCCATGCGCGCAGTGCCACAGGGGTGATAAGCGCTTTCGGCATGCTCGCGGATGAAGGCATCAATCTCGCTGTCGGTTTGAACGGCGGCACCTGGCTGTATCTCGTGTTTGACAAAGGGAGCCATGGCAGCTTGGGCAAAGATTTCGCGTGTCAGACGGATACAGGTGCGGAAATCGATCCAGTCTTGTTCGGTGCTCATGTAATTGAAGCGGATCTCGGGGGCGTCTTTGGGGTTTGCGGACCGCAGGGTGACGGCCCCGCGCGAAGGCGAGCGCATGGGGCCAACATGGGCTTGGAACCCATGGCCCTCGGCGGCCGCTTTGCCATCATAGCGCACCGCAATCGGCAGGAAGTGGAACTGGATATCGGGATATTCAACACCAGCCCGCGAGCGAATGAACCCTGCGCTCTCAAATTGATTTGAGGCACCCAGTCCTTTTCCCGTAAAGAGCCATTGCGCGCCGATGACGGCTTTTCCCAAGAGATTCCAATACTTGTAGAGTGTAATCGGCTGTTTTGCCGCAAATTGAGTATAGACTTCGAGATGGTCTTGCAGATTGGCACCGACGCCTTTGCGATCTGCCAAGACGGCAAGACCATGGGCGGCAAGCTGCTCGGCAGGGCCAATGCCCGACAGCAGCAAGAGTTTTGGTGTATTGATCGATGACGCCGCAAGGATGACTTCGGCGGCAGCCGAGATCACGTCGATGCGGCCATGGCGTTCGACTTCGATGCCAATGGCGCGGTGCCCCTCGAAAACGACGCGGCGTGCGAGGGCGCGCACGATCTCGACGCGTCCTGTCTTGATGGCGGGTTTGAGGTAGGCATTGGCAGCCGACCAGCGGCGACCCTGCCAGACGGTTTGCTCCATTGGGCCAAAGCCCTCTTGGCGTTCGCCGTTATAGTCGCCGGTGACGCCATAGCCCGCTTGTGCGCCCGCCTCGACAAAGGCGTGAAAGAGCGGATTTTTCCGGGGGCCGCGAGTGACATGGAGCGGGCCATCCTTGCCGCGCCAGTCCGCATCGCCGCCATGTCCACCAGAGTGCCAGCTTTCCATGCGTTTGAAATAGGGCAACACATCGGCATAGCCCCAGCCCTCTGCGCCTTGATCGCGCCAATGGTCGTAATCGCGGGCGTGCCCCCGGACATAGACCATGCCATTGATCGACGACGAGCCACCGATCACCTTGCCACGTGGGCAAACAAGTCGGCGATTGCCCAGATGCGGCTCTGGCTCGGACAAATAGCCCCAATCGTAGCGGGACATATTCATCGGATAGGAGAGGGCAGCGGGCATCTGGATGAACGGGCCAGCATCTGTGCCGCCGTGTTCGACAATACAAACGCGTTTGCCAGCCTCAGCCAGTCGGTACGCCATGGCGCATCCTGCGCTTCCCGCGCCGACGATTACATACTCCGCTTGCATTGCGGTGTCCTTTGTCTTGGGCGCGCCTTTTGCGAGGCGCGCCGGGTGGGTTGGTGGGGCGTGACCCGTGAAAGGCGGGCCGCCAAAAGACTCAATACGGGGCTTCGACTTGTCCCATTCGCACAAAGACCGACTTCATCTGGCTATAATGCTCGATCGCGGCGCGGCTGTTTTCGCGCCCGACACCGGACATTTTCGAGCCACCAAACGGCATTTCCACGGGGGCATCGTTATAGCTGTTGATGAAACAAGAGCCTGCATCGATTTGCGAAATCACACGGTGACCACGCGCGAGATCGGAGGTGAAGACCCCTGCGGAGAGGCCAAATTCGGTGGCATTGGCGCGGGTGATCGCTTCGTCTTCGGTCTCGAAGTCCAAGACACACATGACGGGGCCGAAAATCTCTTCGCGCGCGATGGTCATGTCATCGGTGACATCGGCAAAAACTGTCGGGGTGATCCAATAGCCCGGACGGTCGATCCGGCGCCCGCCAGCGACAAGGCGCGCGCCTTCGGTCAGGCCTTGGGCAATGTAGCCTTCGACGATGCCCAATTGGCGGGCCGACACCATTGGGCCGAAGGTGGTTTCGGGGTCGAGTGGATCGCCGATGCGCGCCGATTGGAGACGTTCAGCGAGGCGTTTGAGGAAGCGGTCCTTGATGCCCTTTTGAACAAAGACGCGGGTGCCATTGGAGCAGACCTGACCAGAGGAATAGAAATTGGCCAAGATCGCCCCGCCCACTGCGTTTTCAAGATCTGAATCGTCAAAGATGACCAGCGGAGATTTTCCACCCAGTTCCATCGTGACATGCTTCATTTCGGCGGCAGCAGCGGCATAGACTTTTTTGCCTGTGGGCACTGAGCCTGTGAGCGATACCTTGGCAACGCGCGGGTCCGTTACAAGCGCGGCACCGACCATGCCCATTCCTTGAATGACGTTATAGACCCCGGCGGGCAGGCCGGCTTCGTGGAGAATTTCGGCCAAGGCCAAGGCGGAAAGCGGGGTGGTTTCCGAGGGCTTGAACACCATGGCATTGCCGCAGGCCAAGGCGGGCGCACCTTTCCATGCCGCGATCTGAATAGGGTAATTCCACGCACCGATGCCCACACAAACGCCCAATGGCACGCGCATGGTATAGCCCCAGTTTTCGCCCAATGGCACATGCTCGCCTGTCAGTGCCCCGGCAAGGCCGCCAAAATATTCGAGCGCATCCGCAGCGCTGGTCGGATCGACATAGAGGGTCTCGGAGAGCGGTTTTCCGGTATCATGGGTTTCCAGAACCGAGAGATCATGGTTGCGCGCGCGGATCAGGTCGGCGGCGCGGCGAAGGATGCGGCCCCGCTCAACGCCCTTGAGGCGCGCCCAAGCCTTTTGAGCCGCTTTAGCCGAGGCGAGCGCCTCGTCGATGATGGCGGGGGTGGCCGCGTGCAGGCGCGCGATAACCTCACCCGTGGCCGGATAGAGCACCTCGATGACCTCTCCGGCAGTATCTTCGATGTAGCGGCCATTGATGAAGTGGCTGGCTTTGGGTTGCATTTTCATAGGCTTGGATCCTTCCAGCGGAGCGGCTCCCAGCTGACCATGACATGATCACGGAAAGCGGGACGGTTTTGGAGGCGGCTGTAATAGGCCGCGAGGTTGGGGGTGTCGATGCGATCGAAAGGCAGGCCGAAGTAGCGATAAAGCAAATGGCCGCAAGAGATGTCAGCGAAGGTGAAGTCTGTGCCTGCGATCCATGGTCCTTGCCCCAAGCGCGTATCCAACATCTTGGCCAGAGGCGCTATGGCCGCAGCGGCGTCTTGGATCTGGGTTGGGGGAAAGGAGGCAGGATCGCGGCGCACCAGCGGATAAAACAGACCGTTCAGCAGCGCGGGCGTAAAGGTTGATTTGATCCACTCTGCCCAGATATCGAGGGGCGCGCGGGTGCGGGGCGATGCCGGGTAAAACGGCGCATGGCCATATTCCGCACAAAGGTAGCGCAAGATCGCGGCGCTCTCCCAGACCGTCAGATCACCGTCTTGCAACACGGGCACGAGTCCCATCGGGTTGCGGGCGAGAAACTCAGGCGTCTTGGTGCTTGCATGGCCAAAGCCATAGTCAAGACGCTCGACTGCGAGGCCCAGTTCCGCTGCGCCCCACATGACCATTTGCACATTGGACGACGTCGCCCGGCCATAAATCCTTGGCATTGTCATTCTCCACGCGGGAAGCGTTTGGAGGTTTCAAGAATATTGAGGTCCATATGGTTTCGCATATAGCGCTCGGAGGCCTTTTGCAGGGGTTGGTAGTCCCATGGGAAATAGGCGCCATTTCGGAGGGCTTCATATACCACCCAACGACGCGCCTGACTTTCACGCACGGCGGCATCAAAGCGCGACAGATCCCAGAGCGCTTCGCTTTGCGCGCGCAAGGCTGCGGCTGTGGCCGCGTGGGCCGGGTCTTGAGCAAGGTTGGTGCGCTCATGCGGGTCTGCTTCGAGATCAAAGAGCATATCGGGATCGAGCGCGCAGCGGATGTGTTTGTATTTTCCGCTTCGCAGGCCAACGAGGGGGGCATAGGACGCCTCGGCGGCGTATTCCATTCGCACCGGCGACTCGCGGTGTCGGCCATCGCTGAGGCCGACAAGGGATTCGCCATCGGTCCAAGGCATGACATCCGCCATCGAGACCCCTGCGAGATCGCATAAGGTGGGGCAGACATCGAGCGTGGAGACGGCCTCTGTCACCAAGCCCGCCGACATCGAGGGCGCCGCCACCATGAGCGGCACACGCGCCGATCCCTCAAAGAAGTTCATTTTATACCACAGGCCGCGCTCGCCCAGCATGTCGCCGTGATCGGACACGAAGACGACGATTGCCTCCTGACGGGTGGCGTCAAGCACCGCCATTAACTCGCCAACCTTGTCGTCGAGGTAGGAGATATTGGCGAAATAGGCACGGCGGGAGCGCTGGATCATGTCTGGCGTAAGGTCATAGCTGCGCCAGTCGTTCGCGTCGAAGATCCGCTTGGAATGGGCGTCTTGCTCGTCATAGGGGATAGGGCCGACCTCGGGCATCAGATGCGCGCAATCCTCGTAAAGATCCCAATATTTGCGGCGCGCGACATAGGGGTCGTGCGGATGGGTGAAACTGACCGTGAGGCACCATGGCCGAGCGTCGGCTCCGCGGGACAGATCATAGATCTTTTGCACGGCGTTAAAGGCAACCTCGTCGTCATATTCCATTTGGTTGGTGATCTCGGCCACACCTGCGCCAGTGACGGAACCCATGTTGTGATACCACCAATCGATGCGCTCGCCGGGCTTGCGGTAGTCGGGGGTCCAACCGAAATCAGCCGGGTAGATATCTGTGGTCAGCCGCTCTTCGAAACCATGCAGCTGATCAGGGCCTACAAAGTGCATTTTTCCTGATAAAGCCGTATGATAGCCAGCGCGGCGCAAGTGATGCGCGAAGGTTGGAATGGACGAGGCAAACTCGGCGGCATTGTCATAGACGCCTGTGCGCGAGGGCAATTGGCCCGCCATGAAAGAGGCCCGCGCAGGCGCGCAAAGTGGCGACGCCGTGTAGCAATTTTGAAACCGTGCGGATCGTTTGGCCAAGGCTTTGAGATGTGGCGCGTGCAGCCAGTCGGCTGGCCCATCGGGCCAAAGGGTGCCGTTGAGCTGGTCGACCATGATGACGAGGATATTGGGCTTCATTGATAACCTTGCGCGCGTTCGAGGTGGAAATAACCGAGGATCTGAGAGACGGCGGCAGTCGCGTTTGGCGTTTCACGGCCCAAGGATTGACGCAGGTAGGTCCCATCAATAAGGGCGGCGACCCGTTCGGCCACGGCTTGCGTGCGCTCCCCCACCAAAGGGCGCAACGCATATGTGAGATTGGAATGCAGGCGGCGGTGATAGATGGTCAGGAGGTGGCGCGCCTCTTGGCTCGCTTGGGCAAGAACGTAGAAATTCATCCACGCCGCGACGGTTTCGGTGCGAAAGTTGCGCCGCGAAAACGAAGCCCGCACGATGGCTTCCACGCGGTCACTGGGTGTATGCGCCATGACAAGTGCGCCGCGCACTTCGGCGGCATAGACACTCATCACATGGCGCATGGCGGCGAGGAAAATCTGCTCTTTGCCGCCGAAATAGTGATGCGCCAGCGCCGAGGACATTCCGGCGCGGCGCGCGATTTGTGCGACGGTCACGTCCAACGTGCCGACCGCCCCGATCTCTGCGATCGTGGCTTCCACCAGCGCCTGTCGACGTATAGGCTCCATGCCAAGCTTGGGCATAATCATACCGAATTTAGAGTTGCATCTCAGGCTTGAATGTTTTTTGTTGACTCGTCAATCAACAACAAACTTACAAGAGTGAACCGATTTAGGAGATTTCCATGACCTTTCGCAAAACGTTGACCGCACTTGCCCTTGTCACCGCCCTGCCCGCCTACGCGCAGTGTGACAAGGTTACGTTCTCGGATGTCGGCTGGACGGATATCACCGCCACCACTGCTGCGGCCACCACCGTCTTGGGCGCACTCGGCTATGAGACCGACATCAAAGTGCTGTCTGTTCCTGTGACTTACGCTTCGATGGCAAAAGGAGATGTCGACGTCTTCCTTGGCAATTGGATGCCAACGATGGAAGGCGACATTGCCAGCTACCGCGACGCCAAAACCGTGGACACAGTCCGCGCAAACCTTGAAGGGGCGAAATACACGCTGGCCATAAACAAGGCCGCAGCCGATCTTGGCATCAAGGATTTTGCCGATATCGCCGCCCATAAAGAGGCGCTGGAAGGAAAGATTTACGGTATTGAGCCGGGAAATGACGGCAACCGCTTGATCCTTGAAATGATTGAGGGCGACGCTTTTGGCCTCAAGGGGTTTGAAGTGGTGGAAAGCTCTGAACAAGGGATGCTGGCGCAAGTGGCGCGGGCAGAGAAAAAGGGCGAGCCCGTTGTCTTTCTCGGTTGGGAACCGCATCCGATGAACGCCAATTTCGCGATGTCTTACCTCACTGGCGGTGATGATGTGTTTGGCCCTGATTTCGGGGGTGCGACGGTCTATACCAACACGCGCGCCGGATATGTCGCGGAATGTGAAAACATTGGTAAGCTGCTGACCAACCTTTCATTTTCGCTGAAAATGGAAAACGAGATCATGGGCGCGATCCTGAACGATGGCACCGATCCCGGCAAAGCTGCAAGCGCGTGGCTGACAGCAAACCCGGATGTTCTGAGCGGCTGGCTTGACGGTGTGACCACCAAAGACGGCGGCGATGCGATGGGCGCGGTCAAGGCAGCGCTTGGTCTTTGAGAAGGCAATGTGGCGCAGGAGGGAGACCTGCTGCGCCACATCTTCGCGCAGAGTTTTGCGCGGGGCAGCTGCCCCGGCCTGAACAAGGCAAACGGAGACCGCAGAGAAAATGACGTGGCTTGATGACCAGAAAATCCCACTCGGGCGCTGGATGAAGGCGTTTTTCGATTGGATTATCAATAGTTTTCCCGTGTTTTTCGAGCGGATTGATGACGGGCTGTCGTTTCTGATTGATGGCACTTTATCGGTATTGGAAGCGGTGCCTGCGCTGATTTTGGTGGCTGGATTTTGTGGCCTTACATGGGTCTTGCAACGGCAATGGAGCCGGGTTGCCATTGTGGGAGGGTGCTTTTTATTCGTGATCAACCAAGGCTATTGGGATGAGACGATGGAAAGCCTGACACTTATCCTATACGCCTGCCTCGTTTGTATGGGGGTGGGTGTGCCTATTGGTATCAAGGCCGCGCATAATGCGAAGTTTTCGCGCGCCTTACGACCTTTGCTCGATATGATGCAGACGATCCCGACCTTCGTGTATCTGATCCCGATGATTGCGCTTTTTTCTATTGGAATGGTGCCGGGTCTGGTGGCGACCTGTATTTTCGTTCTGCCTGCGCCGATCCGGCTGACGGAGCTGGGGGTTTCTTCGGTGCCTGTGGCGCTGCGCGAGGCTGCCTTGGCATTTGGCGCAACACCGCGGCAAGTGCTTGCCAAAGTGGAGCTGCCCTATGCCTTTCCACAGATCATGGCGGGGCTGAACCAGACCATCATGCTGTCGCTGTCGATGGTGGTGATTGCGGCACTGGTTGGGGCGGACGGGCTGGGTGTGCCTGTGGTGCGGGCCTTGGGGTCGGTCAATATTGCGCTGGGGTTTGAGAGTGGATTTGTGATTGTCGCGGTGGCAATCGCGCTGGACCGGATGTTGAAGGTGGAACGCTGATGGGATGCGCGATTGAGTTTGACGCTGTCTCCATCGTCTTTGGCGATACGCCTGAGGCGGCGCTTTCTTTGATGGATCAAGGGCAGACGCGCTCTGAGGTGCAGGCCGCAACGGGACAGGTGCTGGGCGTTCATAACTGTTCGCTCGAAGTTGACGAGGGTGAAATCCTTGTTCTGATGGGGCTGTCAGGGTCAGGCAAGTCAACGCTGTTGCGGGCTGTGAACGCGTTGAACCCGGTCGTGCGCGGTGCGGTCCATGTCACGACGCCTGCGGGACGGATTAATGTGACCGCAGCGACGGGCGAGGCCCTTCGGCGGGTGCGGCAGACCTCCGTCTCGATGGTATTTCAGCAATTCGGTCTATTGCCATGGCGCAGCGTGCGGGAAAATGTGTGGCTAGGGCTGGAATTGGCAGGCGTGGAGAGGGCCGCGCGTGCCCGCAAGACCGAAGAACAACTGGAACTGGTTGGGCTTGCCGATTGGGCGGAGCGCAAGGTGGGAGAGTTGTCGGGTGGCATGCAGCAGCGCGTTGGTTTGGCCCGAGCCTTTGCCACGGATGCGCCCATCTTGCTGATGGATGAGCCATTTTCGGCGCTCGATCCGTTGATCCGCACGCGATTGCAAGATGAATTGCTGGACCTGCAAACGCGGCTGAAGCGGACCATATTGTTTGTCAGTCACGACCTTGATGAGGCGTTTCGGCTGGGAAATCGGATTGCGATCATGGAGGGGGGGCGGATCGTGCAATGCGGCACGCCGCAGGAAATATTCCGCGCGCCCGCCACCGAATATGTGGCGGAATTCGTCGCGCATATGAATCCGCTTGGCGTATTGGTGGCGGAGGATGTGATGGGGCCGAGGCAGGATGCGCCAACGGCCCGACAGGTGGAGGCGCGCGCGCCTTTGTCGGAGGTCATGGTGTTGATGGCGGCGCAGGCGCACCCTGTTTTGGTAACGCGCAATGGGGCGCCCGTGGGGGAAATTACCGCAGAAGGGGTGTTTGCCCGGCTGCTGAACCCCGGCGCCTAGCGCTACACTTTGGTGGCGTTGGCAGGCGGTGTGATGGTGCGGCGCTTCAACACGGCTTCGCGCCATGTGATGAAGCTGACCGCACCCAAAATGACCAGACCGCCCACGACAACCCAAGGGTCTATCGGCTCGCCAAAGACAAAGGCGCCCAAGGAAACGGCCCAGACCAGTTGAAGAAAGGTCACAGGCTGGGTGACGGTGACTGGGGCCACGGAGAACGCCAGTGTCATCGTGTAATGGCCCGCTGTGGCCAGAGTCGCCACGACCATCAGAATGGTGATCGTATGAAGATCGGGGGTTTCCCAAACGCTCCAGGCCATGGGAATGAGGCCAAGGGTGACCCAGAAAGACAGCTGCGCCACAACGACCGTGGCATTGGTGCGGTCCGTCATCATTTTGGCGAGCAGATAAGACCCGCCAAAGACCACCGCCGCCGCCAGCATGGCAAGATGGCCAGATCCGACTTCACGGAAACCTGGCCTAAGAATGATCAAGGCCCCAATCAGCGCAATTCCAATGGCAAGGATGCGACGAAGGGCAAGTTTTTCCCCCAAGAATACAGCCGCGCCAATGGTGACATAGATGGGTGCAAGGTAGTTCATTGCGGTGACATCTGCGATCGGGATCCGCGCCATCGCAAAAAACCACAAAGCGACGGCAATCGAATGGCCAAGGCCCCGCAAAGCGAAGAGGCCCCAATCTTGGCGCGAGAGATGGGCACGCGCGACGGCTGGCAGCATGGGCAGCAGAAAAATCAGCCCTAGCGCATAGCGCAAGAAGGCCGCTTGCGGGGCGGGCACCTCGGGGCCGAGGTATTTGACCAAGGCGGTAACGCCGACAAAGAGAAGCCCGGTGACCAGCATCCAGAAAATGCCGAGCACGGGGCGGATGGGTCTGTCTGTGCTCATGGAGATATAGAGCACATGTTAACAAGTAAGGTGCAAGAGGCGCTATTGCCCTAGCAGGAGTTTTACCGCGATAGCCCACATCAGAGCGCCCACAAGGGCGTCGAGGATACGCCATGCGAGAGGACGCGCAAAAAACGGCGCGAGCAGCCGCGCGCCAAAGCCCAAAGAAAAGAAGAAAACGAAACTTGCTGTAATGCCCCCCAAGGCAAAGGCGAGTTTATTGGGGTATTGAGACGAAATCGAGCCAAGGAGCACAACAGTATCAAGGTAGACGTGAGGATTGAGCCACGTAAAGGCGAGGCAGGTGAGAAGCGCTGACTTAAGGCTACCGGCCTCACCGCTGGCTTTGAGCACGCCACTGCTTGTCCAAGCCGAGCGGAGGGCGCGAAACCCGTAAACGGCAAGAAAAGCCACACCGCCATATCGCATCACCGGCTCTAACCACGGAAGCGCCGTGGCCAATGCTCCAAAGCCTGCAACGCCCACAGAAATCAGCACGGCATCTGAAACCGCACAAATGAGGACGACGGCCAGAACATGTTGGCGCAAGAGACCTTGGCGCAGCACAAAAGCATTTTGCGCGCCTATGGCAATGATCAAGGACAATCCGAGGCCAAAGCCTGCGACTGCTGCGGACATGATAGGCACTCCTTTTGTCAGACGGCCTAGCAGGGGGTGTTGATTTAGACTAGCGAAAGAAATTCACTCTGATTAAGTTTTGCTAATGCAACTGGATACCGCTCAACTTGCTGCTCTTGCCGCTGTGGTTTCCACGGGCTCGTTTGAGTTGGCGGCGGCTCAATTGGGGGTGACGCCTTCGGCCATTTCACAGCGGATCAAGGCCTTGGAGAACCGCGTGGGCACATCCTTGGTGATCCGAGCGATACCCTGTCGGGCAACGCCGGAGGGGGTGTTGCTGGCCCGGCATGCCTCGGATGTGGCGTTGTTGGAAGGAAAGCTGATGGCCGATATTGGCCAGTCTGCGCCCCCTGCCCGGCTGCGGATTGCCGTGAATGCCGATAGTTTGGCGGTGTGGTTTTTGCCAGCCTTGGTGGGCTTTGATTATCTGTTTGATATCGTGATTGACGACCAAGCCCATTCGGCAGATTGGCTGCGGCGGGGAGAAGTCGTGGCAGCAATCACCGATCATACGGCCCGGGTGCAGGGATGTGCCGCGACGCCGCTGGGCGCAATCCGCTATAAAGCCACCTGCACGCCGACCTATCAGGCGCGGTATTTTCCACATGGTGTGACAGCAGACGCGCTGGCAGTGGCGCCGATGCTGCAATTCAACGAAAAGGACAGCTTGCAGCATCAATGGATGCTGGCCGCGACAGGACAAAAGCTTGCCCCCCCGGTCCTCCGCTTGCCCACGTCACAAGGATTTTTGGAGGCCGCGCGGCTTGGGTTGGGGTGGGGGTTAAACCCTGAGGTCTTGGCGCGAGATGATCTTGCTGCGGGGCGGTTGGTGGCCCTGCCGGAGGCCGCGCCATTCACGACGCCTTTAGTCTGGCAGGTCCGCCAATTGACCAGCGCGCCCCTTGCGGCATTGACGCGGGCGGTCAAACGCGCAGCGGCCGTGTTGAGCCAAGAATAGCGGCTAAGGTGCGCCAGACACGCAAAAGGGCGCCCCGGAGGGCGCCCTTGCTACTAGAAACGCACAGATTAGAGTTGGTTCATCACGTCATCTGAGGCTTCGAAATTCGCGGTGACGCGCTGGACGTCGTCGTCATCCTCAAGGGCGTCGATCAACTTCATCAGCTTTTGCATACCGTCAAGGTCTAGCTCGGTGGTTGTGCTGGGCTGCCAGACAAATTTGGTTGACGTCGACTCACCCAGTGCAGTTTCGAGCGCGTTGGACACTTCGTTCAGGTCCGTATCCGCGCACCAGATCACGTGGCCTTCATCGGAGCTTTCTACGTCTTCGGCGCCGGCTTCGATTGCTGCCAGCATGACGCTATCGGCATCGCCCACAGAAGCGGGATAGGTGATCTCGCCTTTTTTCTCGAACATGAACCCGACAGACCCTGTCTCGCCGAGGTTTCCACCGTTCTTGGCGAAAGTGGACCGCACATTGGACGCGGTGCGATTGCGGTTGTCGGTCATCGCTTCGACGATCACGGCAACGCCGCCAGGGCCATAGCCCTCGTAGCGGATTTCTTCGTAGGTATCCGCATCGCCACCGATGGATTTCTTGATCGCCCGCTCGATATTGTCTTTCGGCATGGAAACGGCTTTCGCTTCCTTCACGGCCAGACGCAAACGCGGGTTTTTATCGGGATCAGGGTCGCCCATCTTTGCGGCAACTGTGATTTCTTTCGACAGCTTTGAAAACAGCTTCGAGCGGATCGAATCCTGACGACCCTTGCGATGCTGAATATTGGCCCATTTTGAATGGCCCGCCATGACCTTCTCCGACAGTTTTTGAATGACGCGTCTCTATAAGCCAGCCGGGCCGAAAAGGGCAAGCCCGCTGGCGTGGCGAAGCGTGAGAGCGTTGTCAAAACAACGGCCCGCACCTGTGCCTTTGGGGCAATCGCGCCTGAACGCGCCTTGATTGCAGCAAGGGTGAGTCGCTTTGCAGGGCTTGGGCGGAGTTGGGCCGATCTGGCATCCGCGCGTCTTTGACCGAGGAGAAAGCCCTACTTGCCAGATCAAAGCGCTGATTTGGCTTGCACAAAAACGGCGGGCTATGGTGGAAAGCTCGCACCGATACTTTCCAATAAAAACAGATTGTTCGCTAATTTTCGGCGTTGCTTGTTTCCCTTTCGAGCAATGCTTTTTCGCCCTTTTGGGCAATTCAGCCTTGCCAGGTCGCCCCCCTAAACGGCTCGAAAGACTCGATGATTTTCGCCCAAAAACCGCAGGGTTTCGGTGCCCTTTGAGGTCAAAAGTCGCTGCCCCACAGTCTGATCCGCTGGCCGCCCCCCCCAGCTAGTGTGGGTCACCAGCTTTATTTCAGCTGTTCATAATCGAAAAGGGGCGTTTCGATGACATTACTGGCCAAGCCAAACGTGGCAGGACCTCGACTGAACCTTCACTTTGCTCATATCGAGCGCGGTGTCAGGCTAGCGACCGTCACTCTCAGTTTTACCGTTCTGCCCTGCTTTGGCTTGGCACAGGAATTTACCAGAACCCCAATCGGGCAATCCTCTGAATTGCGTCACATGATTGATCCAATTGGGTCTGATCGCGATGAGCAGGGAAATCTGGTTCAAGCCACGATTGATGACATCGACACTGGCGGCTCAGTGACCTGCGGCGTAGGGGCGACCGCCTATGGAAACCTGATTTCGGTCACGATTGAAGGCAATGGCAATAGTGTCGTCATCGACGCCATCCAGAACAACAGCGGCAGCATCACTGGTGTGCCCCCACTGAATTGGTCCACCAACTGGGATAGAATTATCCCATTTCAGGAGGATCAGAGATGGCTGGAAAGAGAGACAAACCCGAAGAGATTGTGCT
>OCVQ010001191.1_pt1 | contig 20636 bp, 21 predicted proteins | sample 1539061 | NCBI WGS metagenome assembly OCVQ01 (sample SAMEA3355526, study PRJEB22509) | marine metagenome | biome: marine; feature: river plume; material: water | place: USA | collected 2010-08-08 | depth 0.5 m | reverse complement strand
GATACTACACAAGAAGTAGTAATCAACGTAAAGAATACTTCTGGAGGAGTAATTGCTAAAGGTACACCATTATACGCAACAGGTGTAACAGGAGAAAACATAAACGTATCTCCTGCTGATAATACTTCTTCAAGTACAATGCCAGCAATTGCAGTAGCACAAGTTCAACTATCAGATAATTGAGTTGGTGAAGCAACTGTAATAGGTAAAATCATCGGTGTTAATACTGGTACATTTGCTGCAGGTCAAAACATATACGTTGGTACTGGTAACTTTACGCAAACTAAACCAACAGGTACAGCACTTATACAGAACATTGGTGTAGTTGGTAAAGTAGATGGTACAGATGGAGAGATAGTAATACAAGGTAGTGGTAGAAGTAATGATTTACCAAACCTACTAGATGGATACGCATGGGTAGGAGATATTAATGGAGTACCACAAGCAGTATCAACTGGTTCGTTTGGTGGTACTACAATAGATACAGGTTCATTTGCAACAACTGGTTCAAATTTATTTACTGGTGACCAAACAATAGATGCTAGTTTAATAGTATCACAATCAGCAGGTGTAACTGGTTCAATCATACACTTCCCAGTTTTAAGTTCTCAAGGTGACCAAGGTACTGCTGCAAGTAGATTCTATAATCCTGGTGGACCAAGTTTATTTGAAACATCTATTTCAGGTGTTGATAAATTTGAATTACAAACAGTAGGTCTTGCTGAGATGCAGATTAATTCTGGAACAAGTATGGTACTTAATGCTGGTACATCTGGTAATGGAAACTTAGTATCTACTAAGATAATGGTTCAACAAGATTCAGCAATTAGTGGTAATGGTCAAAAAGATTCTATTACAATAGGTTCTTATACAGGTGCTAATGGTACAGTATATAACACTAACATATGGGGTACTCAAAATTACCCAGGTAGTGGAATCAACAATGCATTTATAATTGGTAAGTACAATAGTAATTTCCAAAAGGTATCTGAGTTGATGGTAAATGAAGGTCAAGTTCAAATGCAACTTGGAACTGGTGCGGATACTGATTACGATAAAATCTTATTAAATGATAATAATAATGGTACTTCAACAATATTATTAAAAGCAGATTCAATATCTACCAATCAACCTGTAACACAAACATTCCCAGCACCTGGTACTAATGGAGAAAGCCAGTTTGTTAATGTTGGTAATGTAGATGTAAGTGGTGTACAATATCCAATTGCAAGACAGATATTTGCTGATTTCCCTGGTTCAGGACAAAATTATGAAAATTACTTTGGAACTGAAGTATATGGTACTGGATACGCGTATGGTTCAGAACATACTGTAAATGGTAAAGGAATTTTCTCACAAGTAATACCATCAGGTTCTGGTGGAGCAGGTTTTGCATCATTTGTTAGAATTTCAGATAACTACAATGGTACATCAAATATAGAGATAGGAGCACCAACTGGTGTAATTAACATACCTACACATATAAACTTTAATGGTAGAATCACATCAGGTCTACAAGGTGCAAGTATTAGTAATAGTACAGCATCGTTACAAATGCAAGGACCACAGATGGCAGTAGTAGATTTACCTTCATCTGGTGATACTCACTTTGAATTAGTTGCACCAAATGATGGACAAGTTTTCAATGTACTAGTTAAACAAGGAGGTAGTGGTACAGTATCTTTACCTTCTAATGTAAAACAACCAAGTGGTAATGCATACACAGCTTCAAGTGGAGCTGGTTCAAGAGATATTTTAACTTTTGCTACCTATGATACCAATACAACAAATGAAATTTATTTAGTAAACGTAAATAACTTAACATAATATGCCAGGAATAGTTTTAAACCCAATAGCAAACTTTGGTTCGGGTACAGCACAACCACCACAACCCTATGTTCCCACCTATACAGGTATCTACTTTGCAGGAGAGGACCAATATTATTATAGTGGTTCTAACTTATTTAGTGATCCTGATAGAAGAGGTGGTATCAACAGAACACTTTTTGTAAATAATGGTGGTAGTGATAGTTGGGCTCAAACAGTAAATGGAACAGGAGCAGTAAGTTCACCAATCAGAACAAATGCAGGAGCTTCTCTTAGAGAATATACTTTACAAAATTGGTATATAGAATCTGGTTCAGGTGGATTAAGAGCTCAATATAAAAGATTACAAACTACTAATAAAGAAGCTTCTCCAATTGGTACTCCAAGTATAGTATATTCAGATAATTTTGATGATACAAGTGGTGATATACTTGGTATGGAAACTTCACTTGATGAAGAATACGCAATATTATATGGTACAGAATTCTTAAGAACATCTAACACAGTTACTCATCAATCTGGTTTAGCTAAATTACCTTACTCTACTATTACTACTTCTTACGCAGGAGATAGTACATTTAAAACAAATGCAGGTAGTGGACCAGATGGTCAAACAATTGGTGGTCAAGCGGGAGTAGTAAATAAAGTTCATGTTAACATAGATAAAAAGATTGGTGTTTGTCATAATGGTAGAGGATGGAATACAGTTAGTGGTTCAGTACAAGAGTTTGTAGTTTTAAATAATGATGGAACACAAGATACTAACTTTACTTTTAGTGGTTCTTGGACTAATGAATTTAATGATGAAAATGCAACTGGTACAACTGAAGCAGTTTATTACTTTGATAACCCAACAGATGGAAAGAAACGATGGATTGTTGCAGGTAAATTTAAAAAATTCAATGGTACAACTTATAATCATATCCTAGCGTTTGATGAGACTGGTTCTATTGATACTACATTTAACTCAGGTGGTGCAGGGTTTAATTCTAATGTTTCAAACATTTTTAAAGTTGATGATGATTATATGTGTGTGGTTGGTCAATTTACTACATACAATGGAACTAATGCACAGAGAGCAGTAGTAATAAAGTACGATGGTACTATTGCAACTGGTATGGGAGTTACTGATGGTAATGAAATTTATAGTGGTGTCTACCATGATAATTATTTATATCTAAGAGGTGATTTCAAAAATTACACACCAATAGGTGGTACTTCAACCTTTGCAAATGGTATTGTATCTATTCAAACAGATTTCGCAACAGTAAATCCAAATTATGATATTGGTTCTGGTTCATTCGTAACTGAGTTTGGATACTCTGATATCGCTGATACAGGTTCATCACAAACAGTAGAAGTTTTCCTAGGATAAGACATATGTATAGATAATCAATTTGTGCCAACAAATTTTTACTCACTAAAGACCCGTTATAGAAATATGATGGGTTTTTATCGTTTTATTAAATATTGTTATACTTATACTTAAAGGGTGTAAACAAAATGATAAACAACTACATAAATAAACATTATCAAGAAATTCTTGGTAAAATAAAAGGTGTAACAAAAAATCACGAACTTACTGAAGATTTATTACAAGATTGTATCTTAGCATTTCTAGAAAAAGGTCCTGATTATATTTCTAAAGTTTTTAGAGATGATAAAGTACAGCATTACCTTGTTAGGATGTGTCACATTCAATTTAATTCCTCTACCTCACCATTCTATACCAAATATAGAAAAACTACGTTTAAAACACGTCCTATTGAAGATTATAAAAATCTTGATATTAAAGAAGAGGAGAAAGAATTAAAAGAAGATAAGAGCCAATTAACAAAAGAAATAAAACTTTACATTGGTAACTTACCACTCTTTGAGAAAACAATAACATCTAAACATTTAATCGATGGTGTATCTCAACGAGAAATGAGTAGATATTACAATATCAACAGAACACACATCTCTGCTTCTATTGATAATGTAAAAAAGAATATAAGAGTAAAATTTAACAGAGATGATTATAAAACAGAGTAATATGGCAGAAATAGAAAATTATAATGGTAAATATACTATTACCAAAGAAGGTATAGTTACATCTTACGTTTACCCAAAACCAAGAAAACTAAAACCACAGAAAGCATCACAAAGTAAAAAAGGATACTATCAAGTAAGGTTGTTTTCAAAAGAACATAAAAAAGGAAAGTTGCAATACGTTCATAGATTAGTTTATGAAACGTTTGTTGATAAGATACCAGAAGGAATAGATGTAGACCATATAGATGGTGATACTTCTAATAATAATTTAGATAACTTACAATTACTTACACCAAGAGATAATAAGGTAAAAGGATATAAAGGTAAAGATATCTATTGGAGAGATTATAGAGATGAGTTTATTAAACTATATATAAAACTCGGTACATATAAAAAGGTTGCTGCAGAGTTTGGTATTAATCAAAATGTAGTTTTTAGAGTAATCAAAAACTTATATCACAAGAAGAACTATAAGACAGGAAGATATCAAAGTGAAAAATTCCATATGGATTTAGATGATAAGTGGACAAGAGGTGATAGAAGAAAAGATAGATTAGTAACACAAAAAAGAGATAAATTAGGAAGATATGTCTAAATTAGGATGTAAGATTAAATTAGGAGATTGGACCGAATGGTTAATAGATAAAGTAACCTTTGGTAATGGTACCTATTGGGCGTATATCGTTGCAGTTAAATGGTTAGGATATGAATCATGCGGATGTGATGAAAGAAAAGATTGGTTGAATAAGTTAACTTGTAAAAAATGAAAAAAGAATTAAAAGAAATAGAAGAAGTAAAGATACTTGCATTTATAGAATACTGTCAAGGTAGTTCTACTCGTGGTACTTGTAGAGATGATATGTACGAAATATACAGTATGTTTAAATCTGATGGTAGAAATAGTGGTAGTTGTACTTGTCTAGATAGAGATACAGCAAAGAAGGTAGATAACTTTATTACTTCTTATACCTTTACAGATAAGACAAGATTTACCTCAAGGTTTGCTAAACTACTTCCTCATCTAGCTCTGATAAAAGAAGAAGCAAAGAAACCTTTAGAAGAAGAATCAACTACTGATTTATCTGAAGGTATGGATAAGTTTATAAAGAAGGCAAAGAGTGTACCAGTTAAACCAAGAAAGAAAAAAAATGTTACAAAAAGAAAAAAATAAAGGGTATGTATATTATCCTTTACCTTTAAGTGGAAGTACAAAATGAAGAAACAGAACGAACAACCTAAAAGAAGAACTGCTGCACAGAAAAGAGTTTTAAAGTGTTTAGAAGAAACTCATGGTGTAGTAACCTCTGCGGTTAAGAAAGCAAAAGTATCAAGAACACAATTTTACAAATGGGTAAATGATGATGATACTTTTAAGAAAGAAGTAGAAGAGATACAAGATAGTACGTTGGATTTCGTAGAAGGAGCACTGTTCAAACAAATAGAACAAGGTAATATAACAGGTCAAATCTTTTATTTAAAAACCAAGGGTAAACATAGAGGGTATATAGAAAAGACACAGATACAACAAGAGACTACTGGTAGTATATCATTTGATTTTACATAATATGGAAAACTTAACATCTTACAGAAAATGTAATTACGAAGGAATTGATGAGTTACTTTGGGTTACTTCTGATAGAGGAGCATTTGGTCATGAAGGTGATGGACCTTTAGGAGATTGGATTGAAGGAAGAGATGATTTTCTTTCCCAAGTAAAAAACTTTGATGTAGTAATACAGGCTGGTGGTAATTGTGGAATGTATGCATCGTTTTATAAAAACTATTTTAAAGAAGTATATACATTTGAACCTAATGCATTAAATTACTATTGTCTTAATATAAATTGTACTGATGATGGTTATCATAAATTTTATGGTGGATTAGGAAATGATACTAAACCATTATCTATATCAAATGGACCTAGTCATAATGTAGGAATGTATCAGATTATAAATCAACCAGGTAATATACCAATGCATCTTATTGATAATTTAAATTTACAAAAATGTGATTTAATACATTTGGATATTGAAGGTTATGAAAATTATGCATTAGATGGTGGAAAAAATACAATAAATAAATTCAAGCCAGTTATTATAGTAGAGAAATCTAATGATACAATTGTAGATGATTATTTACAATCTATGGGATACTCAGTATATAAAAAACTAAAAATGGATATTATTTACACCTACGATGTTATATAAAGGATTTAAGCCATATGATTTTCAAAAACAAATAATAGATGATATCCTTACTAAAGAAGATATGTTCTACACTATGGTATGTGGTAGGCAGATTGGTAAAACTTTACTTCTTATTAATATGTTACTATATTATGGTATTAATAAGCCTCGTACTACCTTATTGTGGGTATCTCCTTTTTACTCAATGGGTGTAAAGGTTCTATCTCAGATAATAGATGCCATTGAATTTACACCAATAGTAAAGGAAGCAAATAAGAGTGAGAAGATTATATCCCTTGTAAATGGTACAAGGATATACTTTCGTTCAGCAGAGAAACCAGAAACTATCAGAGGTCTATCAATAGATTATGCGTTCTTAGATGAATCACAAGATATCTCAGATGATGCGTTTAACAAAGCCATTCTACCTACACTTACTGCAAAAGGAAAGAAATGTTTAATTGCAGGTACACCTAAATCAAAGAACTGGTTTTATCAATACTTCCAAAGAGGTAGTGATACTAACTATAACTCTTATACTGCACCTTCTTCTGTTTCACCTTATGTATCAGAAGAGTTTTTAAAAGAACAGAAAGAATCCTTACCTCCTGCAATTTATAATCAAGAGTTTCTTGCACAATGGCAAGAAGGAGATGGTGAAGTATTTACCAACATAGATGGTGTCTGTATATTAGATGAGTACACTAGAACAAGAGAAAGAACTTATGGTGGTTTAGATATTGGGACAAAACAAGATTACACTGTCTTAACGATTATGGATAGAAATGGTAGAACAGTTCATATGTGGAGAGAACGTGGATTAGAATACTCTCAAATCGTTTCTAAGGTGGTCTATCTGTGTAAACAATACAAGACAAGTTTACTAATAGAAGCAAATGGTATAGGAGACCCTGTCTATGAGATGATTCGTAAACAATACAAAGATGTAAAACCTTTTATTACTACTAACACATCTAAAGAAAATATTATAAGAAGATTGATTAGTGATACTGCAGATTCTAACATAGAACTACCATCACCTAATTTATTCCAACCTCTTTACCAAGAATTACAAATGTTTCAGTACAAATACCTACCTAGTGGTAAAGTAAGTTATGAAGCAATGAGTGGTTTCCATGATGATACTGTCATGTCACTTGCAATCTGTAATTGGAATAGAATAGAAAACCCTACACAAAAGAAACTACACATCAGTAGTTTAAGATAGAACCATACCAAAGATTAAGGAAAAATATAATAGACTATAAAGGAACACTATGAGTAAAGAAATTTCAATAACAATGCCTGAATATATTACTGTTGGAGAATACCAGCAGTTTGGTACACTTGACCATTTGACTCAGACACAAAAGATTATTAGAATCGTATCGGCAATTACGAATCACACAGAAGAAGATGTACAGAAATGGAACGCAACTTCTTTATTTAAAATATACAAAGATTTAAACAATTCTATAAATGAGATGGAACCTGTCTTTCTACCAATATTTGAGTGGGAAGGTCAGACGTGGGGTTTTCAACCTTTACATAAAATGACTGCAGGTGAATACATTGATTTAGAAACTCGGTTGAAAGATGGAATTACAAAGTTACATGAAGTACTTGCAATCCTTTATAGACCGATTACAGAACATAAGTTTGATTCTTTCGAATGGAAGTTCAAACATAATTACAAATACGCAATTGGTAAGACAGAGAACCTCTTCAAGTATTATAGTTTAGAAGAGTATGATGTAGAGAAACGAACCTGGCGAGAAGAACAATTTAAATCACTTCCAATTAACTTAGCATTAGGTGCTTACAATTTTTTTTTGTTCGTAGGGGTGAAATACTCAAACGATTTAACAACCTCTTTCCAGAAGATATACGAGACGATGACGAAGGAGGAGAAGGAGAAACTAAATCGATTGCTGAGCACTACGGATGGTTCTATACCCTCTACCACCTCGCTCAAGAAGGAGGAATCCTTAGATTGACAGGAGAAAAAATGGTAAGTGATGTTAACTTTATCACAATGTTAAACTATTTAAGTGTAGAAGAAGAGATAAATCAAGAAGAAATAAAAGAACAGAGAAGGATACAACAACAACAAAGTTGGAAATAATATGATTAATTATCAAGAAATAATAAATTTATTTGAACTGGCCGTAGGAGAAAACAAATTCTTCAAAGGATTTGGTCATGGTTCAATAGATAATTTAGATTCTGTTGTTAATAGAGGATACCCCCTTTTATTTATCAGACCTTTATCATCACCTGGTCTATCTGGTCAAGATGGTAGAGTAAGAACTTTAACGTTTGAAATGTATTCTTTAGATGTACCAAAACTATCTGACCAAGATAGAAGAATATCTTTAAGTAATACAGAACAAGGATTATATGATGTGTATGGATATATCTTAGATGGACCTGCACAATATGATTTCGATATGCAATTTAGTAATATCGTTCCAACCATAGAAGCATTTGGAGATAAAGCTGCAGGGTGGGTAGGTACGTTCAATATAGAATCTACTGCTAGTGGTATTTCTTATTGTAACATACCAGGTAATAATTGGCCAACACCAACACCTTCTCCTACACCTACTGCTTCACCAACTGCTACTCCAACTCCTACTATTTCTCCTACACCAACTAATACTCCTACGAATACACCAACGGGTACACCTACACCAACTCCTACAACGAGTCCAACTGCTACTCCAATTCCTCCGTCACCTACACCAAGTAGTACACCTGGTCCAACCCCAACTGCAACTCCAATACCACCTACACCAACTGTTAGTCCAACACAGACTCCAACTCCTACGGCAACAGTTATAGTTCCTACTGCAACTCCAACTCCTACACCACAAGTGTACTGGCATGGATATAAGAACACTAATAATGTAGCAACACAAGAGTTAACTTATTTAGATGAGAATAACTCACCACAGACACAAAGTATGGTTATTGGTCAATCTTTAGTATTCGCAGCATATACTGGTTCTGTACTTGCAAGTGGTGACACAAATGGAGTACATGGTTCAGATATCCTTTTTGGAACAACATATACAAGTTCTCAGACAGGAAATCAAACTTATATAACCGCATCAGGTGGTTGGTTGGTAGGTCAAGTAGATACAGTATTCTATAATGGAATTAATTCAACTGGTGTATCTGCTGAGTTTATAAATAGTGCAGGTAACTATACTATATGTGTATCAGAAACAAGTTCTCTGTACAATACAAATACTAGTAAGATACCAAATGTAAATGTATCAAGTGATGTTTGTCCAACTGTATTCTATTATGTAGCAGAAGGTGGTAACGCCACTGGTAGTACTTTAACTTACATAGATGAAAATAAAGCTAATGTAACACAATCTCTTGCAGTACAAGAAAAAGCATTCTTTGGAGCAGTTAGTGGTACAGTAGGGATTACAGGAGAAATAGGTGCACAGATATACTTCTCAACTATACCATATTGTACAGTATTTAATACTAATGGAACAACTGGTACCGAATATATAGTAACTCAATCAAGTAATGTAGACCCTGGTTCAGATGATGTAGTATTTTATTCTAAACCAGATTCAACTGAATTAACATATGAGTTCTTACCATCAACAGGTACGTGTAGAGCATACTCTGTTATAACTGCAGATACTAGTTCATTCTATGTAGATGAAACTGCAAGTGGTATTAGTTACTTCTTATCCGGTTCTCGAACTTTAACCTCATGGCCTAATGTAGATTATGACCCATATTATACAAACTGTTAAAAGAAACAAATGAGCATGGAACACAAATTATCATTTTTTAGTGGGTTCGCCCTCACATCCTTATGGACAATGCCACTTATGGAATTTACAATGGCTTTCTTTTTAGGTCTTGTAGGGGGTTTAGGTGGATTAGTAGGTAGATTGATTTTTAATAAGATAGAGAAATGGATGAACAAATAGAATTTTTAGAGGAAGCAGGTAGAATTATCACCGATGCACTTCAAGATGAAATAATTCAAGAAGGGCTGATGAAGAGTGGTGAACTTGCTCGTTCTCCAAGATATAATGTTGAGTTAGTAAATGGTAATCCAGAATTAAAAGTTTATATTCAAGATTATGGATTTTACCAAGATAGTGGTGTAAGTGGTTTACAAAGAAAGGTAACAAAATCAAGTGAATCATTTAATCCTCCAGGTCAATTCAAATCAAAAGTAATTGGAGGTCCACTTCCTTTTCCTGTCAAATACGTTATCGCAAGAGATGGATTTAGACCTAGACCTTTCATAAATGAAGCATATGCAAGAGGTATAAGATGGATAGATGAAAATATAGGTGAGTTCAATACAGATTTAATTAACAGAGATGTTGAAATGATATTCTCACAAAATGGAGCAACAGTAAACTAGATGGCAATAACAGTAACACAAGACCCTACGTTTTTTAATGTAACCAAGAATCCGGTTGTATTCGTGGTAAGTGGTTCAACATCTACATTACCACAATATCAATTTGTTGTTGATGTAAGAACTGCACCAGATAATACATTAAGAAGTAGAGTAATACAATATCCTAATCCAGAAGGAGTAGCGGTGTTTGATGTATCACATATTATGGGTGATTATATTACACATGATGCTACTAACTTTAGAAATACAGGTATAGTAGATACATTCGGTTCAGAGTTTAAATACTTTAATGTCTATGCTGGAGAACAGTATGGAACATCAGCTTCATCATCAGTAACACTTTACGATGGTTTAGGAAGTCCTGGTGTACCTGCAGTAACAGGTCCAAGTACAGTTGGTGGTAATTACGCTGCATGGGGAGGAAGATTAGATTATACAACAGGAGATACAACTAGTGGTAATGGTGGTTGGAACTTTGGTGATTACTTTGGAACAACTAATGTTAATCGTATTCTAACATCACATCGTTCAACTGCTACATCCGCTGCAAGAAGTAATGCTAAGATGGGTCCTAATGATTATGCATTAATGTCTATTTTAGATAGTAACTCAAATTTAGTAAATTCAAATACAAATGTTGTTTTATATGATTCAAATAATTCTGTTATAGGAAGTACAACAATCGGTAATGCACAAGCAGGTATATATGCAAACTATGTACCAATTGGTCCAAGAAACTTAGTAGATGCTGGTAATTTTACTCAATCACAAATTGATAATACTTCTTGGTATTATGTAACTAACTTAGGTGATACTACTAACTTGTTTAAAACATTTACAATGGATAAGTGTCAAAACAACTTTGAAAGAAGAAACTTTTTGTTTGTAAACAAATGGGGATTCTATGAAAATTGGGGTTGTAACTTACCACTTAAACAAAATACTAGTGTATCAAGAGATGAGTATAGAAAATCAGTAATACCTTATTCTAATACAACTGCAGTAAATGATTTTTCTCGTAGAGGATTTGATTATTATAATTCATCCTTAAATGATACTTTTGAATTCAGTTCTCCTTATGTGACAAACGATGAAGCAAAGGTTATATCTGAGTTAATAGAATCAGAAGAAGTTTACTTACAAGTAAATAATTTAGATATGGGTCTAGGAACTACAATACCTACAACCTTTATACCAGTTCAAATAACTAATTCATCATACCAACACAAAACAAATAAATTACAGAAAATATTCAAATACGATATTCAGTATAAATTAGCTAACCAAAGACCTATTTAAAGATGTTTAGTAGTATTATAGTAAGAGTAGTATATGAGGGTACAACTTACGATTTAGATATCGAAAGCGATATCCCTATTCGATTAGATGTCTCTGCTATAGAAAATACACAGATTGGTGAAATATTTGGTATTGGTTCTCAAATATTTGATATACCTGGTACTTCAACTAACAATCAGTTCTTTAGACACGCTTATAACATCGGAGCAGAAGATGTACCGGCGTTTAGTAATACAATTGATGGATATATTATTTCTAATGGAGAAAGTATCTTAAAAGGACAGTTTCAACTTATAGAGATAATCAAAGATGAACAAGGATATGTAGTTTATAAGTGTCAGTTAACTGATGAAACAATTCAGTTTAAAGATGCAATACAAAATAAACTTATTACCAATGGAGATTGGGGTGAGTACGAACATACACTTAACGTAGCAAACATTACAGGTTCTTGGCAAAATCAATTGTTAGATGGTAAAGTTTATTATCCTGTTGTTGATTATGGATATGATGACCCGGAATCACAAGGTAACTATCCTTTATTTTCATTTGGAGAACCTGACCCTAGTAATAGTGGTAATATAGTAGGTAACTTCTTTAACAATTCATCAACACCTATACAACCTCAACAGTTTTTACCTTCAGTTAGAGCAAAAGATACTCTTGAAGTTATTTGTGCACAGGCTGGATTTAGTGCTAGTGGTGATTTTATCAATAGTGGTTATTTCTCTAATTTATTTCTTTTACCTAAAGCAAAAGAAGGAATTGGTATTGTAATAACTGGTTCAGAAGAAGCTACTGCATTTGCACAGAACAGTTATAATCAAATAATCCCCTCACACCCAAGTGGTTCAGGGTTTACTACTTTAAAACCACTTGCTGCAGATAATATCCTAAGTGACCCACAAAACAAAATGGAGACAAGTGGTTCTCAAGGATATATACAATATAATGCAACAGGTATTGGTGCGTATGAAGCATCAACAGGTATTGGATTTTTTAATCCAGTTTCGTTTAGTAGTGCAGCAGTAAAAGTAGAATTACAGTTAATGAGAGGTACTTTTCCTTTTAGTGGTACAGTAATTGCTGAGGAAGAAATTGAGTTAAGTTCTCAAAATGGATTTAATACTTTTCAATTAAATGCAGGTGGTGGTTGGACTAGTACAAGTCAACAAGATGTTTGGGCAAACGTACGTTACACACACGTTAGTGGTCCTACTCCTTCTGATTTAAATCTTATAGGAATTAATTCTAATTTAAGAATAAGTGTAGCACCAGAAACTTATAATGAAGCAACTGTTGATATGTCCAAACAATGGCCAGCGGATTTAAAATCAATTGATATTTTACAATGTCTGATACAACAATTTAATTTAGTTGTCTATCCTTCTCCTACACAAGATAAAACAATTCTGTTTGAACAGTTTGATGAATGGATTAAAAAAGGTAGATTAAAAGATTGGACTGATAAATGGGATACTGCAGTAAGAGTTGGAATAAAACATACTATTGATGAAGAACCACAAGAAATCATATTAGGTAATATGGATGATTCAGATAGGTTCTCAGTAGAAGCAAAGGAATCAGACCCATTCTATCAATATGGTACTTTAAGAGTTCTAGCAGATAATAATATATCACAAGGTTCTAAATCTATAAAGAATGCATTTGGACCAACAATACTTGGAGGACCGTTTGTTAGTGGTTCATTAACTCAAGAAGGTGTACCAACTTATAATATTGATTTAGCTTCTTCATTTGCTTATCCACACTTATATAAGTTTGAGAACAATCAAATTAAATCTTTTAAATTTAGAACAAGAATAGGATTTAAATCTAACAATACATTTCCAAGTGGAAGTGATAAATACAGATTAGCAATAGGTAACAATAATCAAGATAGAATAATCGTAACAGATTCATATGGAACTTTATCAAATGTAAATGGTTTACCTGCAAGAGATGGTGATGCTGATTTACATTTTAACAACACTTACTTTAAGTTTGCAGGACCTGGTCTTAACTTACAAAATAGTACTTCTAACTTTGATACCTATTGGAAAACTTATATTGATTCTCTTTATTGGAACGATAGTAGAAAAGTAACCTTAGATGTTTTGTTTTCACCTGAAGAATATAAGGATATAGAATTAAATGATATTATCTTTATTAAAGACCAAAGATATAGAATAAATAAAATAAGTGGATATAACTTAACTTCTACCGATGTAGCAACAGTTGAGTTAATTCGTTTATACCCAGCTTACTCTGGTCAAGTTAAATGTGATTTCGATTATACATTAGAAGAAAGTGATGGTTCATTTAGATTTGAAGCAATTCAAGGTTTACCTGCTCCAACTCCTACACCAACTGTGGAACCAACACCTACTGCAACACCAGTACCTAGTGCAACTCCAACTCCTACACCTACAACATTCCCAATTGATACAAACAATTGTTTAACTTATAATTTTGTTAACAATTCAAATAGTAATCAAGCATACGATTATGTAGAATGTGGTACACAAAATATTGTATTTGCTACAGCTAATAACAATACTAGTTTCTCTCATTGTATTGTAAGTGGTTCTGTTAGTAATATTAGACCTCTTGATTTATCAAGATTCGAAGAAGGAACATCTGTTGCATTATCAGGTGATTCTCAATTTACTGTTACTACTGGTTCTTCTTGTAGTCCAGTGTGTACTAACTATGAAATTTTCAATTTAGATAATCCACCTGGAATTGATTTATATTACAACTATACTGAATGTGGAACTGGATATCAACTTATTGGTGGACCTGTTGCTGCAGGTACAACTGAATTCCAATGTTCAGTTGTAGACCCAACATGGAATAGTGGAGCTGGTGGACAATTAGGATTTGGTTTACAACCAAGAGGAGCATGTCCTACACCAACACCTGCACCACCTACACCTACTCCAAGTAGTACTCCAACAAGTACTCCTACACCAACTGTTAGTCCAACGCAGACTCCAACTCCTACTGCTCAAGGATTCTCAACACGAACAATTCAAGGATTGTATAATGTTGGAAGTTATGGTCCATGTACACAAGGTAAATTCCAAGGACCTCTTTATATTAACTCTAATGTAAGTTATGTACAAATTGGTGATGTTCTTTATACAGATATTAATTTAACAAATAAATTATCTGGTATGACTCACTTCTTGGAAACTGATACACAGTTAATGTGGGAAGTACAAGCAAGTAGTACTAATGTTGGTGAAGTGTTATCAAACTTCCCACCTTGTCCTACTCCAGTACCTTCTCCAACACCTACTGCAACACTTGAACCATTTGTAACATCATCATATGCATTTACAAATTCAGTATCTAATCTTTGTAATGAAATTAATCAAGGATTTACTAGAGGTACGTATGGTATTACAACAATAGGTAAGACACTATACTTGGATAATGGTACAACTAAAGCAACAGGTTGGAATTACTTTAGAGATGAGGTTACAGGAAATATTTGGTATCTTGCATCTCAAACAGATGGAGTTATAACTTCATTATATGGTAATACAACTTGTCCTACACCAACTCCTTCTCCTACACCAACTCCTACACCAGAAGTTATTAGTTTAGGTGGAGTAAGTGGTTCTGATTTCGACCAAGATGGATTCGCAGGTTTATGTGAGAATACTACTGCACCAGATAATTTAGTAACAGGTTCTGCTTGGTTGGTTAAAAATAGTAATAATACTTCATTCATGTACAAAGATGCTGGGTTAACTCAACCTTGGTATGGAGTAGTTTGGATGTTAGATTCAAATAACAAAGGATATTACTTCTCATCAGAGAACCAAAATGCTAAAGTAAATGAATTTTATGATGCACCAGTTTGTCAATCAGGTTCGGCGATTGATGTAAGAGTTAAGTTTAATGCAACGTTTACTGATTTCTGTGCTGGAACTACTAATTCTTCTTATGATAAAACTGTATATATCACTGCAAGTAGAAATTATATAGAAGATTACGATTACATATATGAGAATCAATCTTGTACTGAATTGTATAATGACCCATATAAAGTTATTCAAGAAGATTCTAATGGTAATGTTTGGAATGTTTACGACCCATTATACAACTCACCTCCATCAGGTACTCGTAATTATGGTCAAGTATTCCCACACGTACCATCACAGTGTCCTCCGATTCCAACAAGTACACCTACACCTACAGCTACTCCGAGCTTTAATACGTTCACAGCAGCATTTACAAATCAAGTAAATGATTTATGTAATGAAACTAACCAAGGGTTTACTCGTGGAACTTATGGACCGGCTGCAGTTGGTAAAACAGTTTACTGGTCTGATGGTGGTACTAAAGCAACTGGTTGGAATTATATTAGAAACGAAACAACTGGTGAGGTATGGTATTTAGCTAGTAAAACAAATGGTATAATTACATCATTGTATAATACAGTAGTTTGTCCTACTCCAACACCTACACCTACTGCAACAAGTACACCTACCCCTACTCCTACTGGAACACCAGGTCCTAGTCCAACTCCTACACCAAGTAGTACACCTACTCCAACTCCAACTCCTACATCAACTGATAGATGGATAAGAATAGAAGGAGAATTATGTACTCAAGTTGGAAGTGGTAATGTACAAATTTATAACTGGTATGGTACACCAAGTAACTTTACCTCTGAGTTATTCTATGATGCTAATTCTGGTTGGTGTATGGATGCATATTACTTCGCAGAAGGTAGAGATGAAAGTAAGGATGATTTAGATTGTTCAAGTAGATTCGAATATTATGAAACTTGTTCAGATTGTCAAAGTGGAATAAATGAAGTAACTTGTACTTAAATATAGAGATATGGCATTAGATTTTTACCAAATAGCGTTAACTGAGTTCGGAGGAGATTCCGGTCCATACTATACTGTAGCGTATTCAACAGATTGTAATACCTACACTACTGTTTCTACGCCTGTATTTTTACCTCAATCTGGTTCTGTTGCAACAACTCAATTAGATGAAAATACAACGTGTGTAAAATTAACTTCTACTGGTAACTTTACTAATGAGGTAATATCAGGTTCTGCAATACCTACACCTACACCTCTTCCTTTATCATATAAAGTAACTCTAACAGAGAAAAACAACTCAGGTGATACCTACAATGTAAGACAAGTTCTAGCAGGTGAAACAAGATTTGATGCATTAACTTCTGTTAATTTATCATCAGAAGGAGATACTGCAATGATTTTCCCATCAGCATCTGTTGCAGGAATTTTATTACAATCAGTAGGAGTTTGTACAAATGAAGTAGTTAAAAATATTAGTGGTTCTATACCTCAACCAACACCTACTGCAACTGCAGCTCCAACTCCTACACCAACTGGTCCTACTCCTACACCAACATCGACTGGATTCCCTACACCAACACCAACGTTCGGACCAACTGCAACACCAGGAGCAACACCAACACCAACTCCTACAACCCTTCCTCCAACTCCTACACCTTCACCAACATCAGCAGGTCAAAATGTTGCTATTAGAGAATGTGGTGGTTCACAAGTATGGTATGTAACTTTACCATCTAGTGGATTCCCTAATTCATTTGCATTTAGATTAACATCACCAGGTGGAACTTTAGATGGAAGTAAATGTTGGGAAATTATAAATAATAATTATACAGGTGCAATTGATTTCTCTGTAATAATTAATAAACTATATCTTGATTGTCAATCGTGTGTTTCACAGATACCATAGAGTGTTGGTAACCACGTTATATATTTATATATAATATTATAAACAGTAGTATATGAGTAATATATTTGTGCAGATTGCGAGTTATCGCGATCCTGAACTTAATCCAACGTTAAAAGATTTACTAGATAAAGCAGATAAACCAGAGAATTTAAAAATCTGTATTGCTTGGCAACATTCAAAAGAAGATGAGTGGGATAACTTAGATGAGTATAAAGATGATGATAGATTTATTATCTTAGATATTCCTTATGAAGAAGCAGAAGGTGCTTGTTGGGCAAGAAATAAAATACAACAAGAGTATAATGATGAAACATATACTCTTCAATTAGATTCACACCACAGATTTGTAGAAGGTTGGGATACTAAATCCATAGAGATGTTAGAGAAACTTCGTAAGAAAGGACATAAGAAACCTTTACTAACCTCTTACATACCTTCTTATGACCCATCAAATGACCCAGAGGGTAGAGTTAACACTCCTTGGGCTATGAAGTTTGATAGATTTATACCAGAGGGTGCAATCTTTTTCCTTCCTTATTATTTAGATACCAAAGTAGAAGAACCAATACCAGCAAGATTTTATTCTGGTCATTTTACTTTTACAGATGGTTCATTCGCAGTAGAAGTACAACATGACCCTAACCTTTACTTTCATGGTGAAGAAATTAGTTTAGCAGTTCGTGCTTGGACATGGGGTTATGATTTATTTCATCCTAATGAAATTATTGCTTACCATGAATATACAAGAGTAGGTAGAACTAAACAATGGGATGATGATTCTACTTGGGGTGATAGAAATACAAAAGCACATTCAAGAGTTAGACAATTATTAGGAATTGATGGTGAGATATGTACTCCTTGTAATAAGAGTACATTTAAGAAATATGGTTTAGGAGAAGTTAGAACTTTAGAAGAATGGGAAACTTTTATGGGTATTCGTTTTTCAGATAGAAGTGTTCAACAGGCAGTGTTAGATAATTTACCACCTGAGATAAGAGATGAAGAATTTAATGCAAAGTTTAGACATCCAATAGAATTTGAAACAAATAAGTTAACAGAAAAAGATTATACCTTTGCTGCAATTATATTTGAAGATAGTAATGGTAATCAACTATGGAGAGAAGATGTACAAGAAGGAGTAGTACAAGGTTGGTTAGAACAAGAGAATGTTTTACTTTGGAAAGAATACAATGGTAAGAAACCACACAAATGGATTGTCTGGCCACATTCTAAATCTAAAGGTTGGGTAAATAAAATAGAAGTACAATTATGAACAACGTATTAATAGGTTGTGTAAACAATGTATCACAACATTTAGATAAAATAAAAGTATGGTCTAAATCTTTTCAAGAGGTTTCTAAGGGTGAAGTAGTTTTAGTAGTTATTAATCCTACTAACAAAGAAACAACTCAGTTACAAGAACTAGGTATTTCAGTTGCACCTTATAGATTAAAACATGATGAGACTGTAAACAATGTAAGATTACAGTTAGAATGGCAAACTATAAAAGGATTTAACTGTGATTATGTCTTGGTAACAGATGTATTTGATGTTATGTTTCAAGATGACCCGTTTACTAAAATTATTGGTAATGATATAACAGTAGGTTGGGAAGGAGTAAAACATTCAGAAGAACCTTGGAACGCAGATGTATTACAAAAATCATATCCACACAAAACAAACGATTTAATGGATTTAATGATTTCTTGCAGTGGTGTTATAGGTGGTAAGAAAGATAAGGTAGTAGAACTTCTCCAAATGATGGATAAGATGACAATGGGTAAGGGTGGACATGATATCAGAGACCAGGCTGTACTAAACATTATCATCGAAGAACAAAAATTAAACATAACACAACTTAATCCATCAGATGGTTGGGTTCTACATTGTGCAGTAGGAGGACCTACACAATTTTATAAAGATTGGGGATTCCAACGTCATATGATAGAAAGATTCGGTGAAGCAAAGAATATAGATGGTATCATTACTACACAAGAAGATAAAATTTACGATATAGTACATCAATTTAACAGAATAGAAACATGGAACAAACAATTGACAACACGATATTTGGTGTAAGTACTTGTCCACAGACACATGGGGGTTGGGAACATCATTGGAAACAATTTCCTTATGAACTTAATTGGATGTGGGATAAGAACGATGGTAACGAAGGTAAAGGATTTGTTTACACCGAAGAAGAAATGTGTAAAGGTCTAGGGTTTGATGGTGGTGTTAGTAAAAAACATTATTGGAATTCTTACGGCAATAGAAACATCGTTTGGTTCTACGCACATTTTAGAATGTTATGGTTTTTTAGAAACTCACCTAAAAAAGATTACTATTGGTTTTTTGATGATGATGTAACTTGTTCTAATTGGGAAGGATTTATAAATTCTTTTAAAGATAACCATGATGATTTTATTTCTTGGTTTGTTTTTTCAAAAGAAAATTACAATAAATTTGACATCAATCCTTTAGATAAAAGAACAACTTCAGAACATATGTGGTTTGAAAGATTTCCAGGCGATGGAGATAAACTACCTTGGTATATAGAACAATGGTATGGTTCATTCTTTCCAGTAGTAAGATTCAGTTACAGTGCACTACATACCTTGAATCAACAATTTGAGATAGGTTGGAGTGGTTATTCAGAAGGATTTGTACCTACGATACTAAATTATTATAAACATTCGTTAGGTTCCCTTTTTAATCCTGATGGTTCCTCTAACTATTACGATGTAAATCAAATAGATTTAAAACACAAACACCAAAAGATAGGATGGGAATGGATATAAAACCAGTACAAGTAACCGGTCTATTTGATATCGGCAGAGATACGTGGTCTAATTTTACACAAAGTTATGGTGGTTATATAGATTGGATGGAAAGAACACTATCAATACAAGCCCCTACTGTAATTTTTACAGAAGAAAAATTTAAGGACAAGATATGGGAGAAAAGAAAACCTTATGATGTAGGTACTGAATTTGTTATTACTACTAAAGAAGAGTTAGTAATGTCTAAATTAGTCTATGCTGGTTTAAATACTTTAATGAATTCTGATGAATTTAAGAAAAAGATACAATTCGAAGTACCTGAGATGACTAAACAATGGTACA
>OCVQ010001184.1_pt1 | contig 20710 bp, 24 predicted proteins | sample 1539061 | NCBI WGS metagenome assembly OCVQ01 (sample SAMEA3355526, study PRJEB22509) | marine metagenome | biome: marine; feature: river plume; material: water | place: USA | collected 2010-08-08 | depth 0.5 m | reverse complement strand
ATAATGCAGGCACAACACAAACTCAAATAGATACAACACACCAACAAGCGGCAGTGTTAATTCAAAACTCATTAACAGTGGCAAATGTTACAGACGTAATTGTTAGCTATATTAGTAACCAGATTGTAATAACATCAACAGGTGATAGCATTGACATGGGCACTGGAACATTTAATAATATAGCTGGCTTTGACAGTGGTGTAACTAATGCTAGAGATGCAGGAGTTGTAAATCAATTTACTGCAACTAAACAAGTAGATGGTGTAGCAATACCTCACTTTACAGCATTAACTTCAGATAAAGATCCAGCAATGTTTAATATATTAGTTTCAGATGATAGTGCGTTCGAAGTAAAAACTAAAGGAAGTGTAGCAACTAAATTCTTTGGTTGGAATGTATTACAAGTACAACCTAAAGCAGGAACTCCATTGTTTAGTAAAAGCTCAGACGATTCAGGTTGTGGCATATGTGCAGGTACATTAAGTAGAGATGGCAACGATGCAGAAGTAACAACAAACGTAGCACATGGCTTTGAAGTTGGTGATTATGTAATGCTATTGAACACAGACACTACTCCACCAATTGATGGCATACACAAAGTTACTAAATTAGGAACAGAGAGTACTGTTTTCTACATAGATGAATTTATTGAAAAATGTGGTAATGCAGTATCTGTATTACCGTTAATTACAACAAGATTTTCAAGCGAGCCTAGTACTATACTAGCATTATCAAATCCAAATTGGAATCTTCCAAACAATACATTAATATGGGAGAAGTTCAATAACTCACAACTAGGAACATGGGTACATTCAGTATCAGGATCAAACAAAACATTTGTGAGATCAACTACAAGTAGACCTTCTCAATATGATATTGATAATATTATAATTTACAATCAAGCAGACAATACCACAAAGGTTCAACTAGAAGCATTTGATCCTATGAGAAGAATCCTTCCAGGTGTTGCTATGCAAAACTTAGAATATATAGAAGTTGCAGATAATGCAATATATAATACAAGCACAGATGATGTTACAGCCACTGATGAGAATAATGCATGGGGTACAGAGCAAGTAGGAACAAGATGGTGGGATACTAGCAAAGTACGTTACTATGATTATGATCAAGGTAGTGTAAGTTATAGAACAGACATGTGGGGTAAACTATATCCTGGCAGCGAAATTGTTGTGTGGGAATGGATTCAATCTACAGTGGCACCAGATGATTATGCAGAAGCAGTTAAGTCTAGCAAAGAAATGTTTGGAGTTATAGCAACAGGTGAAGCATATTCAGTTGTTGATAACAAAACTAATGAGACTGATTATTATTATACAATTGATAAAATTTGGAACAACTCTACTAACGTATACGATAATGTTTACTACTTCTGGGTTAAGAATAAAACTACAATAAACAATCAAAGATCTTTATCAGCATTTGATGTTGCATCAATGATTGAAAATCCAACACAGTCTGGTATTGCTTGGTATGCAGTGCTAGATGGAAAAACATTTATTGTTGATAACATCAACTACTATGTAGAAGATAAAAATACAATATTACAAATTAACAAAGCACCAGACAAGATTAATTCTCATAACGAGTGGACACTTGTTGCCAAAGACAAAGATATTATTCCTGGATATTATATTAGAGGTATGAAATATAATTTAGCAGGACAGGATCTTAACGCTTCTAAAATTCCATATCAAACTTTACACAGGTTTAGTAAGTATGGAGATAACTTTGATGAAGGGCAAACATGGTTTAATAATTTATATGAAGCTAGAAGAAATACAGCTACAGCTATAAATGGATTACTAAAAGATATTTGGATTAATGATCAATATCATAATACTTGGAACAGAACAGCATTTAACAAATCATTTCCAACATACTTGTGGAACTGGATTGATTACAAATTAAAAACATACACCGGTACATTTAATCATACAAAGATTATTCCAGGTGCATATGATTTAATTAATGTAGACAGAACATATCATAATGTAGTTAAAGTTGTTAAGAGAGGTGCAAATAATCTTGACAGAAGTGAACTATATGCATATAATAATGTTACTAACGTTTGGGAATTAATTCTTAAAAAGAATGTTACAATTGAACTTAACGTTGATGCATTGTGTCCTACAAAAGGTTGGGATGCAGATGCATGGGACTCAGATAGATTTGATCAAGCAAACGTTGGTGAGTATTGGATTACATTAATAACAGCATTACACGAAGACTTGTTCATTGCACATAACAAACATAAGATGAACGAACTGTTCTTTATAATTGTTGACCATGTACTAAGTTCTTTACCACAAACAAACTGGATAAGAAAAACTACATACGTCAAGTTAGAACTTACAAGTCCTTTTGATTCAACAACTAAAAAGTACACAAGAGATAAAACAAATAACATAATTGGTTATATTGAAGATGTAAAACCTTATCATACTAAGATAAGTTCTACAAACATGCGACATACAACCGATACAGAGGAAGTCAAGTTAACAGTTTCTGATACACATCAACTAAAAGTATCTCAGAAGTATGATGAAACTTTAGAACTTTCTCCAACAGAATTATTAAACATTATAGTTCAAACAAATGCATCAGGCAGTACACATGCAACTGATTCATTAACGTTTGCACACATACAAGATAATGCTGGTACAGTTAATGCATATGCATTAACAGAAGCACTAGAAACAACATTAAGTGTGGCATTGAATGCCACAGATACTACGATAACTGTAGCAGACACTACAGCGTTCGCTAACACAGGTACATTGTACGTAGGTGGAGAACTTATAGAATACAGTAAAACTAACGCAACAACGTTAGCAATAACAAATCGTGCAGTATCAAATACATTTGCTATTAAAGGAGCAATAGGAGATTCAGTAACACAGGTTAATACGACACAACTTACATATGCTAATCCGCAAACGACACAAGCATATAATACAACAGGTGAGTCAATATTAGCCAGCTCTACCTCTACACAAGCACAAGAGTTGCAAGCAGAAGGAAAGGGTATTGAATTATAACGCTAGTTTATCGTAAGGCATAAATAGTGTATAAGGAATAGGTATAATGAAAACATTAAATGAAAAATCAAAAGTTGCAGTGGAAGGTCACGTTTTAATCAAAGATTTTGATACAGGTGAAGTACTACTCGACAAACACAACGCAATTAATTTCCAAAATTTTGCATTAGCAGTAGCTCATGCAATGGGTGGAGTGAATAATAGTGGTGGAAACAGTTATATTATTAATAAACTAGCGTTTGGTTATGGTGGTACATCGATTGACTCGGGTACAGGAGCTATAACATATAATGCACCTCAAGTAACAGGTACTTCGGGTTCTTTGTATACAGCTAGTAAAGATAACACAGATCCAAGTAATCCAGTAGACTTACAAGTTAACGTATCAAACTTTTACGTAACAGATACAGCAAACCAACCATATTCAGATCTAGTATGCAATACAGTATTAGATTATGGATTTCCAGCAGATGCTCAGGCACTTGATAATGCAAGTGACTTTGATACAGCTAGTAATTTCGTATTTGACGAAATTGGTTTAGTTGACGGCACTGGTAACTTTTTAACACACTTAATTTTTCATCCTATCCAAAAAAGTAAAAATAGAAAATTAGAGATTATATATACTCTAAGAATTAGAGCAGGAGTTTAAACATGGCATATACAATTAACAAATACAATGGTACAACAGTCACAGTAGCTGATGATACCCTTAATGTAGAAACTAGCTTGCGTTTAGTAGGTAAAGACTATATTGGTTATGGTGAAGCTATAGCACAGAACTCAGTCAGCTTACTAGAAAACTTTGCAAGCGAAACAGCACCAACTAGTCCAATTGAAGGACAGCATTGGTGGAAACCAAGTACAAAAACATTGAACGTTTACCATAATACTACATGGCTAGGCATTGACGCAGGCACAGGTGTTGTATCAATTTTAGATACAAATGGCAATGCTCATTCAGTTTATGTAACACGTGCTAACGCTATTCCAGTAACTATAACAAGTTCGGATACAACAGCATGGGCAATTGCAACAACAGAAACAGATTATCATCAATACTTTTTAGATAATGGTGCAGGTAATACAGCAACTATTAACACAGGTATTAATCTTAATACAGTAACAGGATCTGCAATGAAGTTCCACGGAACAGCAACACACGCACAGTATGCTGACGTTGCAGAAATGTATACAGCAGACCAACCGTTTGAAGCAGGAACATTAATTATGTTAAGCGATGGTGGTGGGGCAGAAGAAGTAACACAATCATTACATCAAAAAGATCCTAAAGTATTAGGAGTTGTAACAACAGACCCAGCATTACTAATGAATGCAAAACTAAACGCAGGTAGTAAATTTGCAGTAGGTGTAGCATTACTAGGAAGAGTTCCTTGTAAAGTTGTTGGAAAAGTCGACAAGGGTGATAGAATTTGCTCAAGTGATACAGAAGGACATGGAATGTCAGCGGATATTAATGTTGATGAATATACATGGAAACATGTAATAGGCAGAGCATTAGAATCAAAGTCAAGCGAAGACGCAGGTACTATCGAAGTTATCGTTGGAGTAAAGTAAATGCCCAATAAGCCGGCTACAGTTTTAACAGGCACCGTTATTGATGCCACACACATGACAGATCTTATGAATTATTATAATGAGATTTGGGCCGGTGGATCATATTCATATGATTCCGATCATAGTTCAACAACAGATGATAGACGATTTGGTTGGGGACAACCAACTGCAACGTTATCACCAGTACCAGTTACTGGACAACTAATTACAGCAGATATTTTTAACCAAGCAATAGCACAAGTAAATGCTGGGCAGTATCACATAAGTGATGTGCCAGCAAACTTATTAATAAAAATGGCTATTGGTGATCTTATAAAAGCAACATCAGCACCGTTGTCACCTACACAATATAATAATGTAATAACAAAAATTACTAATATAGAAAATAATAAGTATGCAGTTGATTGGTCAGATTGGGATAAGGATAGACTTATATCATTAAACACTCAATCATGGGACGAAGATTTATCAATTGTACATAAGTTTTCTTTTACAGATTATAACGAAGCTAGACACTTTTTTAATAGTGGCGGTGAGTTAACATTAGAATTAGAAATGGACCCAGGTGGTCCTCCTGGTAATGATGTTTGGAGACAAGTGTTTAATCAATTTGACAGTATTAGAATTGGTGCAGAAAACTGTAAAGTAGTTGCAGACAATGTTTACGATATATTATCTACAAGTACTGTTAGTCCAAAAGGCTTTTACAATGGTATTGCATTTGGACAAGACTTTAGTACTATCTTAGATGCAGGTGTATTTAAGTTTGCCGGAGCACAAGGCGAATACGAATATGCATATGTTTATGTATACAGTGAATACAACAGTAGAAGAATTCAATTACAAATTAAAGCAGATGAAGTAGGCGGAACATTTAACGTATATGTTAGAGTTAACCTAATTGAAGATGAAGATGATACATTTGCAATCACACAACCTATAAAATTATATTCAGGTTGGGTTAATCCAACACAAGCACCTACAGCAGGTGATGGTAATGAAAGTTATATGACTGCTAACAGTGGAACTATATATAGGTTTGCTGAAAGAACAGCACCTATCATTACAGAAGAAACACCTTGGAATAAAGTTGATCTTGCATCAGGAATACAATTGGATGCAAGCATTAACGATGACTGGGTAGGTACAACGGTATTAAATGTACCAGCTGGACACTTTAAGGTAGGAACACAATATACAATTGTTTCTGTTAATCATGAAATACCAGCAACTAGAATTGAAACAGGTGAAACATACACAATTAAAACAATTGGTACAACAGACTTTACTAAACTTGGAGCTGCTGATAATAACATTGGTACAGTGTTTACAGCTACGCTTACAGATGATACAACAGGTACAGTTACATTATCAACTGCTACAGACACAGACTTTACATTAGTTGGTGCTGCTGATAGTACAGTTGGCACTACGTTTACAGCAACAGGTGTTGGAACAGGAGCTGGTAGAGCAGACGAAGTTAAACAATCAAATAATGATCCAGACGCAGAATGGAATAGCGGATATGGTTCTCATAAGTTTAAAAACAACAGAACTAACTAAAAATCAACAACAAACCACCATTGACAAACTTCGATAAATAGTATATTATATACATATATAATTATATGAAGGAGTAGTCTATGGACGAAAGACTTGAAAAGGCATTAGAGTTTAGTAATTATGCCTTAACAATTAACAACCAAAAGCGTAATATTCGTAATAGAGTAGAACAATTACAAATTGTACACCACTTAGGTGGAGTGTTTAAAGCTGATCATGAAACTATTGGGTTTATTAAAACCTTAATTGATCTAGAACACAAACAGTTTATTGTAATTGATAGTAAACAAAATCCTATTACAGTTAGAAGTTTACAAGAATTATTTGATAAACTTATGGATGCATATACAAGTGCTACCACTGAGTTCGAAATTGAAAACGAAAAGCTAAAGAAAGCACGTAACATTAAAAAAGTAATGGATTGGTAATGACTGAATACGCAGCTCCAAAGGGTGTTTGTTTCTTTGCTTACAACAACGACCAACTTGATTATGTAAGAATGGCATTGCTAGCTGGCAAGTATGTTAAAAAATACTTGAACTTACCAGTGTGCTTGATTACTGATGAAGGATCAGAAGCTTGGCTAGAACAAAGTAACCCATCAGAAGTTGTTGAAGAAGTCTTTGATTATATAGTTGTAACTAAAGACGAAATGAAATCAAATGCAAGACGACACTATGACAGTCCTTGGACAGAGTTTTCTGCACAGTTTAATAACAGTAACAAACATAAAATTTATGAATACAGTCCATTTGAACAAACATTACTGTTAGATATTGACTTTATTGTTAAGTCAGATAAATTATTAAAATACTTTGAGGGTGACCATAACGTGTGTATGTATGATAATGCATTAACATTACGTAATGAACTTCCTGCTGATAGAGAGCGTTTCTTATATGACGCTGGTATTAAGATGTGGTGGAGTACAGTTGTATACTTTGATAGAAGCGACTTTAGTAAAATGTTTTTTGATACATGGGCTCACGTTGCAGACAATTATGAATTCTATCAATACTTATATAACTTCCCAAGTAAATTATTTCGTACTGATTATTGTGTTAGTATTGCAGTACACATACTGTCTGGCATGACAGGTGAACATGATATGCTAGGAAACTTTGATAGTACTTCAATGTACAACATGAGTCAAAAGGATGACATAATAGAATCAGATAGTTTAACTGACTGGGTATTTTTAGCACATAGTCCTAGAGAACAATGGAAAAACATTTTAGTAAAATCAAAAAGCGATGTTCATGTTATGAACAAACGAGCATTAGGCAGAGCCTTACCGAACTTAATGGAGATGTTTGATGTCTGATGAACTAGTAGTTGAAAAAGAAGACAGAGGTTATTTAATTCTTGCAATGCAAGACTTTGAATACGAACAAGCGGCCGCACTTGCATACAGTATTAAGATACATAACAAAGATGCTAGCGTAGCTATTGTAACAAACTATATGGATAGAATACCTCACCACCATCACGATGTATTTGATTACATGATTGATCTTCCTTATGGCAGTAACGAAACTACAGGAACAAACGAGTGGCAACTATATTGGTGTACACCGTACGTTCATAGTATGATAATCAATTGTTCTAGTTTAGTAAAAGAGAATCACGATAGTGCGTGGGAATACTTAATTGATCATCACGACATATGTTTCTTCCCTCACTCTACAGACTTTAAAGGTAACGAATTAATTAATAAAAAATTAAACGTACTATGGGCTGAATATAGATTCAACACAGTACACAGTAACATGTATTATTTTAAACACGACACAGATGTAGCTTTAGCATATTTTAAACTTGCTGATGTGTTTATGCAGAACTGGAGAGAAGTGTTTACGCATTACTTTAAAGAACAACACAAGCCAGCACATTATAGTAACGATATTATGCATAGCATTATTAATACGATAGTACTGCACGATGAAGTATTACAAAATAAAAATATAGTTAACACAGTTAACATGCCTGTAACATTATCAGATGGTGTAATAGGTATATGGGACAAATGGACAGACAGATTAAATGTATGGTCAAGCAAGGGAGCTAAAGTTAAAATACAAAACTTTGCAATGTCTACTAACTTGTATTACGGAGAACAACAGTTTTTAACAGAAGAAATATTAAATGAACACCGAGACACTTACAGAATTACAGCCAAGCGATAAGACTGAAAATTATAATAAAAGAAAATATTATATTCTCTTTGACCAAAAGACTGGCAAGATTAAAAGGATTAGTAACTCGGCACAACAAGTCCCACATGGAATGATGCAAACACAATCTTGGAATCCAATTTGTAAACACATTATCAAAGGTACACAAAGCATTAAGAAGTATGGAATGATATGGGATATACAAGAAGAAAAGTATGACATAGACTATCGTAGTACAACGTTAATGATTGAATCAATTGATAATAAGCTACAACCATTTAGTACAGAAGTTGATCCAACAGTATCAGAAATGTTTGTAAAAGTATTGTATGAAGATAATCAAGTACTAGTGGAAGTAAACAAAGATAATATTAAAAATATTAAAAACCTAAGCGACATAACAGAAATATCTACATCAGAAAATAAACTGTTAGATATTTTTATTACAAAGAAATTAGATCCAGATTACTTAATTGACATTGTTGAAGTTGACCCACTTACATTATTTAAAAACGGCAAACAACTAATAGAATTAAACAGCGACATATCAACAAAGGTTGATTGGAGTAACATAAGTTTATATTCAAAATCAGTATTTAATAATTACGGTTGGACATTACAGTCTAGCTTAAATAAAAATCAACAGTTCTTAGGAACAAAAAGAGTTTTACAACGCAACACAGTAGCAGACAAGTCGAACATAAATATTAACGTAGTAGATAATATACTTCACATAGGTAGCGATATATCTGAGAATGAACTATATTATTTTGAAGGTAAGAACAAATTACGTTTTGTAGTATGCGATGGAAGCATTGATAAACTTGTTGGTGCATTTGAACTAACAAGTGGACAACTACTACAAAGGAATTCAACATTAAGTGTTGGGTTTGATTGGCCTAGTAAACCAATATTACTTTACAAAAACAATTATATAACAGTTAACACAAACGGAGAACTTATAAATGACACAAATGACTAGCATCAACGAATTTGATATTGTTTTCATTAGCTATGACGAACCTAATGCAGATGAAAACTTTAACGACTTAATTAATAAAGCACCTTGGGCTAAACGTAGCCACGGAGTGTTTGGCAGTGACGCAGCTCACAAGGCCGCAGCAGACTTAGCTGAAACAGATAGATTTATTACAATTGATGCAGACAACATTGTTAAAGAAGATTTCTTTGGTATTGAAATAGATATGAAACGTATTAGAGATACTGATGTTATTAGTTGGGCAGGTAAGAATACTATCAATGGATTAGTATATGGTAATGGTGGAATTAAATGTTGGCCAAAGCCTGTTGTGTATGGAATGCAGACACATGAGAATGCACCAGCTGGAGATAAAAGAGCACAGGTAGACTTTTGTTGGAATATCAACTACGTACAAATGAATAATATATATTGCGATGTAATGAATAATGCTAGTCCATTACAAGCATGGCGTGCAGGCTTCCGTGAAGGTGTTAAGATGGGATTAGTTGATGGCGACATTGTTGATCCTATGTACTTGAAAGATAAGGTACACAATAAAAATTATAAACGTTTACTTACTTGGATGAGTGTTGGCGATGATAGTGAGAATGGACTATGGGCAATCTATGGTGCTAGGCTTGGTTGTCACATGACGAACGTTGATAGAGAAAGTTGGGATTGGAAAAATGTTAGAGACTTTGATTGGCTAACAAAATTTTATCATGACAACGTACTACCAAAATTTGAAGAAGGTAGCGATCAACTATGTCCACGTACAGGAATGAAATGGAATTATAACGTATTGCAAAAAGAAAGTAATAGACTTGGATATGAAATACGTAGCAAACTTGATTTAGAAATTGCAGACTTAGGCAAAGAAGGTTCTCGCTTCTTTAAAGAAGTATACATTAATCCTAGTAGACTTGGAGCACAAGTCAAGGAAGAGAATGTAGAGGACACATTAGAATAGATGCTAACCGAAATAGAAGTCAGAAATATATTCAAACAACACATAAAAGATGATGTGGTATTTGCAGAGTGCTGGCCGGATACAGATCGTAACTTCTACGAATGGTGTTCACAGTATTTAGATTACAAACATATTGAAAGCAAAGACAATGGCTAGAAAATTAGAAGAAGTAGATTGGATTAGAGATGACCGTGGCGAGACATTGCCTGGTACAGCAAATAGAAATAAGATGCTTGACCTTCTTAACGAAACAGGTCCGGGTTTTTGTTTAGCTAAGTGGACACAAGTTACAATGCATTTAGGCAATGGACTAACACATAGTTGTCACCACCCAGGTGCACACAAGATACCATTAGAAGAATTAAAAGATAACCCTAGTGCATTACACAACACATTGTTTAAAAAAGAAAGACGCAAGGAAATGCTTAACGGCAAGCGTCCTGCAGAGTGTGACTTCTGTTGGAGAGTGGAAGACAACGGAGAGATAAGTGATCGTGTACTTAAAAGTTTGCCTAGCTTTAGTAGCCCACACTATAATAAAATTAAAGACTTAGACGGTGACGAAGATATATTCCCTACATATGTAGAAGTTAGCTTTGGTAACACTTGTAACTTTGCATGTGCTTATTGTGGACCAGCGTTTAGTAGTAAGTGGCAACAAGACATTGATCAAAATGGTGACTACAATATATTAAATCATCATTACAATCCAATTAAAGATTCAGAAAAACATATACCAAAGAGAGAACATAATCCTTATATTGAAGCATTTTGGAAATGGTTTCCAGAAGCATACAAACATATGCACACGTTTCGTATTACAGGCGGCGAACCTTTACTACTTAAAGATACATTTAAAGTTATTGAATTCTTAATGGAGAATCCAAATCCACAACTAGAGTTTAGTATTAATACTAATGCATGTCCTCCAGGAGACAAGTGGAAAGAGTTTGTAGAGAAAGTACAATACTTAACTGAGAACAATTGTGTTAAGAAATTTGATTTGTTTGTTAGTGCAGAAGCTACAGGTGATCGTTGTGATTACATACGTGATGGCATGGACTGGAAGATGTTTAAAACAAATGTAGAATACTTTTTAGCTAACACAAAAGATACACGTGTTAACTTTATGGCTGCGTTTAATGTTTTAAGTTTAAGTACATTTAAAGAATTGTTAGAATGGGTATTAGAACTTAAACAAATGTATAGCTGGAATGGAATGGCAGCATGGTTCGAAGAAAAAGGTTTCTTAGGAACTGTACCAGGAAGTAAACCTTACAAAGAAAGAAAAGGTAAACAGCATAGTCGTGTTAGTATTGATACACCTTATGTTAGACATCCACCTTGGTTAGATCCTGCTATAGCTAGTAAAGAATTAATTAAAGAATATTTGATTCCTGCATTAGAGTTTATGTATGAGAACGTTGGTACACCCGACTTCTATGGAACAAACAAGTTTGAAGATTGGGAATGTTTAAAACTAAAACGTAATACTATTGATTGTATTATAAAAGCAGACCAACTAGATGAACATGGACTACATCAGGACAAGGGATTAAAACTAACAAGAAGTAAATTTGGAAACTTTGTACAGGAATACGATAGACGAAGAGATAAATCATTCCTAGAAGTGTTTCCAGAGTATACAGACTTTTATAATATTTGTATTAAAGAATATCAGCAAATATGGGATGCACCTGAGACAGATGTAACATATGAAAAATACAAGCAACAATTAAAGGACGCAAAGAATGCCAAAAATATTCCTAGTAAGTAATTCAGGTAAGAAGGCTAGTTTTACTTTTGTAGATAACATTGTTGGCGAAACAATGTTTAACCTAATTAAAAAACGTGAAAAGAATATTAGACCATCTCATGGTAGCTTTAATATGTTTGCAGATGCAGATGCAATAGAAGTAAAACTAAAAAAGCTAGTTAAAGAAGTAAGTGCATTGAATGTAACTATGCCTGACATTCCAGATACGCTAGACAGAGATTCATTAAATAGAATACACGAAGCATTTCATATAGTAGAAGAAGTATACATGTCAGATGATACTGAACACCAAAAGTTAAGCGAAGACATTAAAGTTATAAGAAGATTACTCAAAGATGTTAACTTCCTAGTACACGAACTTGAGAACGCTTTGTTTGGCCGAAAGCAAGCTGCGTTTACAGTATTTTATATAGGCGAACACAATATAAGTGACAGAGTAGTACTTAACTCAGAGCTACGCAAGATGTTTGTAAGCACGTCAATGCCTAACAGAGTAACACTACATGTTGGTTATGCTACTATAGGAAAGAATTTGTTACATGCCACATACGACAATGATGTGGAACTAGTTAAGAATGGAAACATAAGACCACAACTTAGTTTAAGTACAGAAACAATATGGCATTGGAATCCAGTTAACTTAGTTAAAACAACACAAGCTGCAAAAGACAAACATGACAAACAAACGAGAGCTGAATGGGAAACTAAAGTCAAAGACTTTGTAGTAAACAATAACCTACAAGACTATGTAGGTTGGAAAGATCCAATACACTTTAATAGTGTACAACCTTGTTATGCATATTCAAACGATGACATGTCGTTAGAAGAATGGTATCACATGATTGAAAAAGATGGATTAGCACAAGTGGAATTATATGAAGATAATTGATTTTGAATACAGAAAGGAATGGAGTTTCTTTGAATATCGTTATAGACAAGAACGATTAGAGAAAGAAATTCTTTCTCCTAGTAACGATACAACATTAACCAAAGTAATAGTAGAAGACCCAGGCGAATACAGCTTACACGAGTTTGTTCCCTTTCCTGGTCAAAGTTGTATTATTATGATTACTAGTCCGTTTAAAAATACAAAGTGGACAATAGACAACAATGACTATAGAGCAAGGTGTTATACTAAAGTAGTATTTGATAGTCCACGTAACGTTATGTTTACAAAGTATTGCAACAACAAAGAAGAAATGTTTATTATACAAGGCAACTGGCATAACATAGAAACAGTACAGCCTAGAGCATTTTATAAAAGTTGGACCACAGAGAAACGTGTACAACAACTAATTAATAAACCAAAGCCAAGTTACATAAAAGAGTATGGTGGCTTCCACAGTATAGTAGACAACGATTCAGAAACTACTATTGTTAACATGACAGATGCTGGTTGGTGGTTCCAAGATCAAAGTTATACTCCTTGGTACAATCCTTATGTACTAAGTTGGCGTAAAGCAAATATGAATGTGTTAAGTTGGAGAACACCTGTTACAGCAGGGTTTGCATTTGGCTTTGAACAAAGTCCAAAAGAAACTGCACAAAAGCATGCTGAACTAATTAAAGAACATTTCCCTAAGACAAAGAAAGTTGTATACTTTGGACAGTGCTTGGGCAGTAGTAAAGCTATCAGTACAGCAATAGAGTTTGGTGCTGATAAGTTATATACTACAAGTACATTCTTTGATCCAATATATCATAGAAGCTATAACTTATTAAAGCTAAGTGGACACAAGAGTATAGATGCATTAACTACTATTGAAAACGCTAAACACTTACCAGACACTAAGCTATTGTACAAGAGCATGGATGCAGAAGAGACAAGTGAGTATGGAAGATTCCAATACAACTTGGGTCCCAAAGATGAAATCAAACATCATGTTGTTAGATACTTGGATGTATGGGCGCCTGTGTTAAGCACAGAGTCTTATGGAATATTTCAATTCTTAGATAACGATAACAAGTTACCTGACACTGAAGTAGATTTAGATTTTGAAGAAAGTAAAAGTCTTAGATACCGTATTGATACACACGGATAAAAAAATTGCTGATGCATTCCTACACCAGCAACCTTAATTAAATTATTATAAATTATTATGCAGTTTCTGTAATAGTAACTGTATAACCTGCGGCTTCCATTGCTGCTTTTACTGTAGCGGTATTAGCTGAGTGAGTTTGGTATTCTGTCCAACCTGCATCAGTCCATACACGATCAATAGTAACAGTGTCTGTATCTTTATTGTATGCACGAGTGATTGCAACATTGCCTGCTGTTTCGGCTGCACCTACAAATTCAAATACTGCTTGTTCTTCTTGGTTCATAACATTCAATGCTTCGATCATTGGAAGATGAACATGTGCTGCTGCGTATTTGCTTTTGATACCTTCGATTACGATTTTTTGTTTCATGGTTGTTCTCCTTTATTATATACTACTATTTATGTCTATAGCAACCTAAAATAGCATAACGATCGTCTAAGCTATTGTTAATCACCCTGTGATACCAGTTACTGTTTATATACCATATCTCACCTGGACCCATTTGCTGAGATACTATCTTACCTTTAACATCAAATTGTACTTCGTGTGATCCCTGAACTACAATTATAAACCTATCACCAGTTGGTGGATCCATGTGCCAATCTAATACAGCACCCCCATCTAGTTTTGCCCAACGCATACGATAGGTATCTCCTATTACCATTTGAATTGTATCTACCAACAATCGGTATTCGGGATAAACACATCTATAGTCTACGGTTTGTGAATAGTCAACCTCTGAATACTGAATGTTACTGTGGTTGTATGAATTTAATTTGTCTACATCATAATCAATTCCATTATGATCTCTTAGACTCAGTGTGTCCTGTAAACTCCAATTGCCTGCATGCACCATATGGTCCAAGCACATAGCTGGGTCCACAGTTCCCAAGAACTCAATCAACGGTTTCTCTTTTCTCAATTTAATGGTCTTTCTGTTTGTATAAATACTATTACTATTGCTCATACGAGTATTTATCAGGTAAAAAAACAACTATGAATTATTATGAACTAGAACCGGAAAACAATCATTTCCATGATGTTATTATCGATGTCACCCACCAATGCAATATGAACTGCAAAAATTGCTATATACCCAACAGAGATATCCCAGATATGGATATAGATAAGATGTTGGATGCTATTGCCAAGTTCCCTAAACGTTGTAACATACGTATAATAGGTGCAGAGCCCACAGTGCGTAATGATTTACCAGAGATATGCAGTGCTATTAAAGCTAGTGGACACAGACAAATACTATTAACAAACGGATTACGATTAGGTAACAACGCTTATGCACAGAAACTACGTGCTAGTGGATGTAATCACGTGTATCTAAGTTTGAATGGAGTTGACAATGATGACTGGTATGAAGAAATAGATGAACTTCGTTGTGCTCAACGCAAGCTACAAGCACTAGATAACCTACAAAAGAACAAGTTTATTATACAAACCGGTACTATTATTGTACAAGGAGTAAACGAAAACGCCCCAGAAAGACTACTAGCAACGCTTAAACGTTATGATGTACACAACGCAGTGATACGAATCAAGAACGTAGGACAGCTAGGACGTCATATGAATGGTGTAGAAGACAATATAAAGATGGAAGGCTTGATGCAATTGTGCAGTGATCAAATGAATGTAAGCATGGATTACTTGCGTGAGTGGCGTAAGAAGCCTATTGTTGATACACTAGATCCAGAACTAAACAGTTTTATGTTTCCTTTAGATCCAGCTAGTGCAGATAAACCTATTAACAGAAGTGGTATATGGGTAAAGATAGCTAATTGGGATACTGAGAACGAAGAACAAATTCCTAGCCCTAACAGTGAAAGACGTGGTAGACTAACAGAAGACTTTAAAGTAGCTCCGTTTTTCGAACATGTTAAAATGAACGAAGGCGGATACTAAGTTAAAGTCTCCCTAAAAAGTTTAGTCACCTAACTCAACAGTAACAGTAGTGTCACCATCTGAGGGGTATTTGTCTGAGTCTTTTGTATTGTTGTTGTATCTTGGTGCACCAGCAGCCCAAGCATCATATGTTGCTTGATCCGCAAAAGTAATAGTTCTAGTCACTGAGCTCGGTGAAGCTAGAGCATAAACCCAAGTAACACCATCAATAAAACCTGATGTTGGAGCATCATATGCTTCACACCATGCTTCAGCAGTTTCGAAACTTCTGCCGTCTGTTGCATTCATTGTTTGTACTTTAGTTATAGCCATCGTTGGTCTCCTTAAGGCAACCTTATTGGTTGTGTATGTATTTATCTTATAGTGGGTGTTTTGTGCTAGTGTAATAACCCTAGACTACAGCGAAGCTCTGCTTAAAAAATTTTTAGACCCTATAACGTACAGTTACAGTCTTATAGTGCATAGTGCTAGTGACAATGTTTTATGGTAGCATATATAGTCCGAATAACCTTTTAAATGGTTCTTAAATGACTATATACAGTGTGAATTAAAGTGACTGTAGCAGTGTTTTATATTCATCTAAACTGTATAAGTCGCTGAATAGTCTAGGATACCAATCGCTTATATAAGTCCAGCTATCGTGTAGTCTATCCTCTAAGGGTATAGTATCCCAAGCAAAGTCACGCATAAGCAACAGTGCGTCTGTGTGTGTTAAACCGCTTAATGGACTGTAGCTAACACGTTCTAACTGATATCCAAAATCATCACAACACTGCTGATAGTCTTGTGGAGCACTCACACTAAAGGCATGTGTAGCGTATACGGGTAATGAATCTAAGTTACTGCTAGCATACTGTACAAGTATATCAGCGTAACTTCCTGAATCAGTTCCAGACGACAACCCTAGTATTAAGTTGTGTATGCAGTCATGTCCTAGTATGTGTATCATATAGAGTATTTATAGCACAGAGAGGTTATATAGCACATAGGGTAAAAAAATGCTAGCAAAAAAATTTACTATACAAACTGAAGAGGTGAGTCAAAGTTTTGTAGCTTAGAGCTACTGTAACTCAAGGTCTATACTATCCCTTGTACGCACAGTGTTCCACAATGCGTATTGGTTTCCCTAGTAGCTATAATGAGAAATGGTTTGTAGCAGAGTTGAGAAAAAATACAGATTTTTGTTGGGCGCCATCAATTTTTTTCACCAGACCACAGCTGCACCATTAGACGACCGTGATCTGAGAAACTTTTTATTATTCTGATTTGATTAATTTTAATGCACTCTTTGGTAGTCTATATACACTACCTGGGCATTCAAACACAGTAACCCAAACACCTTCAAGTTTGGTTACTGTTCCAGTTATGCTTCTACCCGCAGTGTTAGTAAACTGTACACTACTATGTTCTTTAATAGCTGCCATAGTTCTCCTTATACTATAGTTAACATATGTGCTGGCACCTTCCAGTTACCTATAGTAGTTTCTACAGTAACATTCTTAATAGCCTTCTTACGCACAGTACCTTGTACTACTGTTCCATTACGTTGTGTGAACTCTACAGTATCACCCACAGCTATAGTACGTAGTTGAGTACGGCTTACATAGCTTCTACGCAGTGCTACTTCTTCCATGATGTGTACTAACTCATCCTGGTTCATAGTCCTGATGTGGTTTACTGTATCATTCATTGTGCTTACTGTCATAGTGTGTACTCCTTTATTGTTTAATATGTATATATTATAGCATAAGATGTCTTGGTTGTCAACCCTAATTGGACTTGCTAAGTCATTGAAATCATTGGATATTTTGAATTAGTTTGAACTTTATTCAAAGGTAAACCCCACAACACGGTTAAACATTGTGGGGTTTGTATAGTTAGTTAAGGAGTCAACCCATAACACGAAGGGTTGCTAACCGTTGTTTGCTACTGAGGCGATCTAGCCAACCCCTCGAGTATTACTATTTTGCGTCCTGATCCGGCAACGTAGGGGCTTTGACTCGGCTGCGATTCCGTGTCCATTGGCCTTGAGGAATGTCCTCTGTACGTGCTCCAGGTTCGCATACGGTGATAGTACCACCGCGGGCTAGATATTCTGCTACAGACTCTGATACATTCGCAATAGAATCTATCTTGGTCTTTGATTTCTTTTTGGGTAATTGTTTCATATTAGCTCCCTACTGTTAGGTCGAAAGTGTTGGAGGTTGGATCATATTCAACAGCCTCTACATACACTCCGTGATAACCGCAACTGTGCATTAGGTGACCTGCGGCTTTGGTCGCTTCTTCGATGTTGATGTTTCCGTCTGAGACCGATACCGGTAGGTCTGATTCCCAATTAAGGAATACATAATCTTGTTTAGGAGGCCACTCTTGGTTATTGGCAGCTCTATAATCGAACATAGTGGTTCGCATTTTGTATACACCATCAGGTGCCGAAGTCTTTGATTCAGCTTCCCAAACCATATTGGATACTATTTTAACACTCATATCGATCTCCTAAAACTATTATTAACTATACTTACAGTATACGCTATATACATCCACTTGTCAACCGAAAAGTGTGGCAAATTCTTAATTATTTAACGGCGTCATAACACCAGGTTCTGTGAACATTTCGCCCCAAACCAAGTCAAGTGTTTCCCATACCGCATTGTGATTATGAATTAGTATTTCCATGTGTTGATTTATACTGTATAGTATACAAAAAATCCCCACCATCCAACTAACTAATGCGATCACCAATACTGTATAAGCCGTATTCGTTATCAAGTTATTCATTTTATTCTCCAGTAGTTCGGCCCTTTAGTTCACAATCCACCATAGGATCATCCATGCAATAAAGAACCAAATTATCTTCTTTAACATATGTATAATATAACACTATATACCGCCTTTGTCAACCGAAATATCTTGGTAAGTATACTTTAAATACTCTGGTATATCCTGTCCTACATGCTGATAATAGTAACGTAATGCAGTATGTCGATTATGTGTAATGATCAATACAGTACCGTCCTCGTATAGTGTATAGTAACTTCCACAATCTCTTAGCGTATAGTGCTTATCTTCCATACTACTATTTACACAAATACAGTGTATATAGGCTGTTTATACACTATAGTGACAATACCTATTCCCCTGATACTGTATAGTAGCGTATATGTTATGAAAAGCCTTAATAAACCACTATAAGCCATTGGTATTGTTGAATATTTCCCACCATAACCATGCCTTTAGAACCGTACGAAGCGATATATAGGTGTTTTCAGCCCCTTCCATTTTAATTCGAGCCCTTCAATCACCACGGTTTTAGAAAAAAATACCACTATTCTGCACTATACTAAGGAGAACCGGTATTCCCCCTAAACCTGCGTATACGCTAGTTGCTACGGTGTCGGCTGGCTACTATGCTTACACTATAGGGATCTTTACTACACACGCTAGCCCATATGTTTACACTATACGTTAGTGTAACTATACTACTACTATGCTTACACTATATGCAGAGATATATATTCACACCCTTTTATATATCTTTGTATATATTACTACTACTACTGTATGAGTTAGGTTTGTAAACTATATGTAACATAATATGGGTTTAATGCAATGTGTGTATGGTATATTTAAAGGTTGACTTATACACAGAGTATTATAGTATAGTGGACTGGGCTGTAATAAAGGATTTTATATCCGTACACACTTAATGCGTAAGCAACACATGCCCAGATATATTTTTATAAGTGGGTTAATAGAGAACTCACAGCACATAGGTACTGGTCTATGTACAATTTATTATCAGTATGTAACAACGCTCTGGGCTTACACGGAATGTTACTGTTGGATAGTTACTCCACACGCTAGGCATAGGATGTAAAAAATTTTGTTGCAGAGCTCCGCTAGGTATCTTTATAGAGTAATAAACTAGTCAAAACCACCTGTGAATTTAGTTAAGTTATCAGAGATTAATAGGTTGACAAGCAAGACATCTTGTTGTACTATTAGTATATAAGTTAAACAAATAGGAGAATTACATGAGTATTATAAATCAAATTAGTCAGTTAGAAGACGTTGAACTAGATGGAGTTGACTTCAAAGATCATCCAGACTATTGCGATGCTTATTTGAGTAGTGCTACACTTAACGGTGTGGAACTAACTGAGTCTCAATTAGATGAGATCAATAGCAGTGATGCTGGTGCCTCATTTGTTAATGAAAACTGCTATGAACACGTAGTAAGCTCATACGGATACTAATTGAGCCGCTGTTTAATTGGGTATTTAGAGGTTGACAAGCAAGACTTCTTACTGTATACTGTAAGTATAGTTAATTAATAATAGGAGTTACAAAATGGATAAGTTTATTAAAGAGAATTTCAATTACGATGGTATGTACTTAACGTATGGAACTAGCAGGAAGTTTGTTGCTAGATTCAAATACATCAAGTATTGTGCCAGTTTTAAAAGCTTCTTAATCAAAAACTTCAGTGTTAGCGAGTACTTTGATGCTTATGATTCAGGTACTAGTCCACTAGATATACTTGAAAGCAAGGGTTTTATGACACCGCATGCCAAGAAGTTATGCAAGCAAAATGGCATGATCCCCACACTGGAAAACTACAAGATCTGTGTACATGCACAGTTTAAG
>OCVQ010001182.1_pt1 | contig 20732 bp, 21 predicted proteins | sample 1539061 | NCBI WGS metagenome assembly OCVQ01 (sample SAMEA3355526, study PRJEB22509) | marine metagenome | biome: marine; feature: river plume; material: water | place: USA | collected 2010-08-08 | depth 0.5 m | reverse complement strand
ACACCAGTAGAGGTAATTTCGGTAAATGCAACATCAGTACCACTATAGTTACTAGTACCTTGATATTGGAAAACCCGTCCAGTACCTAAGTTCCAATAAACATCGTTATTAAGAACCTCACTGTTTCCACGGAACTGTCGGACTAGATCAGATTTAGAGCTTGAACCATAGTCAGAGTTTATAGACGAATCGGTATCAAATACAATTGCATTACCAGCGGAACCTGCTGCACCAGTTGGGCCCTGTGGCCCTTGTGCACCCTGAGAACCCTGAGGCCCTTGTGCACCAACGTTACCTTGAGCACCAACGTTACCTTGAGCACCTTGAGCACCAACATTACCTTGTGGCCCTTGGATACCAGTATCACCTTTAGCACCAACATTACCCTGAGCACCAACATTACCTTGTGGGCCTTGAGCACCTTGGTCACCTTTAAGACCAACTAAACCTCTAGGCCCGACTAGACCCTGCGGCCCAGTGTTACCTTGTGGCCCAGTATCACCAGTGTCACCTTTGGCACCAACATTACCTTGTGGGCCCTGCGATCCAGTATCACCTTTAGGCCCTGCGTCACCTTGCGCTCCGGCATTACCCTGTGGCCCTTGGATACCAGTATCACCTTTAGGCCCTGCGTCACCCTGAGGCCCGGCAATACCTTGAGCACCTTGTAGACCTTGTGCACCTTGGTCTCCGACATCTCCTTTAGCACCAACAGAACCTTGCGGCCCCTGTGCACCTTGGTCACCTTGAAGACCAACTAAACCTCTAGGGCCTACTAAACCTTGTGGCCCGGCATTGCCCTGAGGGCCTGTGTCTCCTTGAAGTCCAATGTCACCTTTTAAACCAGTTGAGCCGACCGCACCCTGAGAACCCTGAGCACCTTGATTACCTTGAGCACCAGTGTCTCCTTGTGGGCCTTGGTCACCGGCATCTCCTTTAGGCCCGATGTCTCCGGTAATACCCTGAGAACCCTGAGCACCTTGAAGACCGATATCTCCCTTAGGCCCGATGTCACCTACTTGTCCTTGAGGGCCTTGAGCACCTTGAAGACCTATTTCTCCCTGAAGACCTCTTGGGCCTTCGGCACCAGTATCTCCTTGAGGGCCTTGGTTACCTTGGATACCGATGTCTCCTTGGAGACCGATATCACCTTCTTCACCTTTAGCACCTTGGACACCCTGTTCACCTTGAACACCAATAGGGCCTTGAGCACCCTGCTCTCCTTGTAGTCCAGTTGGGCCAATAGCACCTTGAAGTCCTTGTGGGCCTTGAGCACCTTGATCACCAATCGGGCCTTGCGCACCAACTGTTAGAAACGCATCTAAGAAACTATTTGCCGTAATACTTGAAGCAGCACCAGCAATCGCATATATCTGCCAGTTGATGTTAGTAACACCGCCTGGCACTGCGGTTGGGTTTGGATTCCACAAGTAAGTACCACCATTAGTTTGGTAGATACCACCAGTCAAAGATGTCCCTGTAGGTTTTAGATTATTCGGATCATAGTCCCTAGGAGCATTAGTATAGTATGGGAAGTTAGTTTCACCAGTAGAACCAGCAGCACCTTGTTGTCCGGAACTACCTTGTAGTCCAGTTGGGCCTGGCAGACCAGTAGCACCTTGTGGGCCTTCGGCACCAGCGTCACCTTGAAGTCCTTGTGGGCCTTGTAAACCTACCGCACCGTCTTCACCTTTAGGGCCTTCTTCTCCTTGAAGACCTCTTAGTCCCTGTGCACCTTGTTGTCCTCTAGGGCCTTCTTCTCCTTGTAGACCAGTTGGGCCGACCGAACCTTCTTCACCTTGCGCACCTTGTGCACCAGTATCTCCTTGAAGACCTATATCACCTTGGTTACCCTGTGGGCCTTGAGCACCAACGTCACCTTGATTTCCCTGTGGGCCGATGTCACCTTGATTGCCCTGTGGGCCTTGGAGTCCAATATCACCTTGGTCACCTTTATCTCCGGTATCACCTTGTGGGCCTTGGAGTCCGACAGCACCAGTAGATCCAGTCGGGCCAATAGCACCTTGAATACCTTGGTCACCTTTTTCACCGACATCACCTTGAAGTCCGGTATCACCCTGAGAACCCTGAACACCTATATCACCTTGTGGGCCTGCAACTCCTTGTTCACCAGTTTCTCCTTGGTTACCCTGAATACCCTGAAGACCTATAGGCCCTTGAGCACCAGTATCTCCTTGTTCTCCTTGGTTACCCTGAATACCCTGAAGACCTATAGGGCCTATTGGGCCTGTGTCTCCTTGTTCTCCCTGATTACCTTGAATACCTTGTTCACCGATGGGGCCTACGTCACCCTGTGCACCAGTCTCACCTTGGTTACCTTGGACTCCTTGAAGACCTGTCTCACCGACAGCACCTTGAGCACCTGTCTCACCTTGGTTACCTTGAACACCCTGTTCACCCTGTTCACCCACGTCACCCTGTGGGCCAGTCTCTCCTTGGTTACCTTGAAGACCTGTCTCACCGATGGGCCCAGTAGCACCTTGGGGGCCTTGTTCACCTATGTCTCCAGCTAATCCTTGTGGGCCAGTTGGGCCATCGGGCCCTTGTAATCCTTGTTCGCCCGGAGCGCCAGGAGCACCAGCAGGGCCCTGTTCTCCAGCGGGGCCTTGTCCACCCATCATAGCAATTCGTGTAGGTGTCTCCCACTGTGCCGGTACTGAATCTCCGGTAGCAGGATTACCGTTTACAAATCGTCTACATTGCCAGAGGACTGGGAATGAATTACTTAAATCTCCTTGGTAGGTAGACCAAGATATTCCGTCTGTTCCTCCGTCTGGAGAAGGTAAACCATAAGTCCAACTATCACTAGGAAGTTGAGACGATAGGAAATCCCCAGCATCATCGATACTGGAGATTGTTTTAGTATAAATGTACTCAAAGCCAGACGCATCATATAGATCCGTAAAGGTTATAGATCCTGAAGCTCTCCCACATATGTTTGACATTTTACTTCCTACCAATTAGTTTATGGGCAAGTTACTGTAACGTTACAACGAATACTGATTGGTGCACCTGTATCTGGGATATCAGATGGGCCAACGATTACTTGGTTAGTGTTAACTTCAGTCGAAGTAGAACCACCATTAGCAGCACGTCTTGCTGGACTACCACCAGAACCTAGTGGAGCACCAGAAGCATCTGTCTGTACTTCAAGACTTGCGTTACCAACAAACACTTGAGCACCTGTAATCCATTCCCAATCGTATGTTACAACCATACCACCAACACCATCGCTGAGTTCTGAACCGTCATTTGCGTCATAGACTTTTGCGGTTACTGTGACTGGGTCGCCTTCGTTATTACGGAATACAACTGGGTTGTTAGCTTCTAGTTCAACATATACTGCTGCACGTCCGGCACGAACCTTACTGAATGTAACTGCATCTTTACCCTGTTCACCACTTACACGAATTGCAAGAGTTGCGTTTGAGTCACCAACGTTCTCTGGTTTGATCTCTAGACGAGCACCAGAAGTTGCAGTAGTTGGTAGAGAACCAGTTGAGAATCCGCCAGAGGCATCATTATCAAAACCAGCAATACCACCAGCGTTATCTGAAGTAGCAGTTTGTTCGATGAACGGAGTACCATCCAAAGAAGTTTCATAAGTCAATGTGCCTGGCGAACCAGCAATGTCAAATAAGATAGTGCTGTTGTTCTGACTACCTAGAATCTTACCATCTGCATCCGCAGAGAAGATTTGACTAGATGGGATTAGGTTGATGATTGTACCACCAGCACCATCTTGAATACGGTTAACAGAAAGTTCTAGTGTGAAAGTTCCGACTGTACCACCATTGTTATATGTGACAGGTACAAGGATGATTGCTGAAGCAGGTACACCGATTTGATCAGCGTAAATTACACCAGCTCCTTTAAGTACACCACCACCAACATCTGTACCAGCAGATTGTGATACTAGGAATTCCCAACCACTTACTGCGGCAACAGTGCCAATAGTGAACTGACCTTGTTGTGGTGAAGAACCTGTTGCGAATACTTGTTCACTACCACCTACGAATACTTTAACTGAACATGAAAAATCGCGTCTTGTACCATCAGATACCACGCCTGCATCATTTGCAGCGAAGGTGTGGTTTTCGTTAGTTAAGAACGCAGTTACCGAACTTTGACCATCGGCCAGATCGGTTAGGGTTATGGCGGCGGTTGCCGTTCTAAGTGCCATTGTTAATCCTCTTGTTTATCGTTTATTGTTAATTGCAAAGGTAAGGTACCCGAATTAGGAACCGCCTGCGCTTCTATGTTTAAAGTTTTTAGTTCCCCGTTAGGGAAGTTGTCCACGTCTCCAGAGTTAGTGGCAGGAATACCAAACCCTATAGGACATGTACCATCAGATCCCACAGTAACAATGTTTCCATTGATGTGAGAAACGTATCGCGTTGTTTCGTGAACACAGACAGGTACACCGCCACTAGTCCACTCATAATTAAATTTATTATAATCTGACGAAGAGATCTCTGTTCCATCAGATGTTATAAATGCTTTTACTTCAGTCTCCCCTATATCGTTACGGAAGATGTTTCCATTAGGAGCTATGATGTCAACCATTAGGTTAGGTAACCCACGGTCGTAGATCAATACTGGGTCAGACCAACTATCAACAGGAACCTCTTCATCGTCCTCTGTACCGATGACGGTGGTCTGTACCATGAACACATATCGACCAGTTGTGGGTAGATCATCGCTCCAACCATTGAAGTTAGATGTCGAACCTACTGTAGTGATTAGATCACCAGTCTCGAAGGTATATGTTGTGGAAACGTTTATATCTTCTTCGGGGGTGAGGGTTTCTGTATCAGAACTCTTGTATATAAGCAAGGTTGCTGTATTTGTAGTACCATCCAGATCAATACCATCTAGTTTAGCATTGACCTCATCCTCTACGAGCTTTCTAAGTTCCTCGGCAGACACACCTCCACCACCACCACCCAAAGCAACTAGGGTGTAGAGTTCAGAGAAGTTGTCGTTAATCTTTTGGCTCGCGTTGCGAAGAGTGTCACCTTGACCATCGTTCGCAGCACCACCTGTATTGAGTATTTGTCTAGACATCTGAGTTCCCTATTTCGTCTGACTATTTATAAAATTAGAGATAGTCATCACCATCTAATGTTTCGTATCCTGAAGATAAATCTAGGTTACCATCATCGAGTGACGCAGCTTTAACGCTAACCCAATCTGCAACTGAACCGTAATCATCAACAAGTTCCTGTAGAGTAACATTGGTGAACCTATTAAGAGTCTCTAGTGAACTAATAATGATTCCAGTATCCACTCCATTCTCTTCCATAGTCAATAGGTTGTATCGAGAAGTCATTGCAGTAGGTAGAGCGGTACCCTGTACAGCAACTGGGTAGTTAGGTATTTCTAATGGGTCAGTTGTAACACCAGCACGTAAATTGATATCCGCAGTACTGAGGAGTTCAACTTCGGCAGCCAGATAGAATCCAGCAGGGTGTACCAACTTCTTATAGAGTGCTTCATAGTCATTAAAGGACAGACCTGTTTTCAAAAGAACCGAGAATATCTGGTATCTCTTGTTGTCTTGAATATACTTCAATGATTCAGGCCCAATGAGAGAACCACCTGGCTTATCATTCAATATGAAGATGTTACGCTTCGGGTATGACACCTCGACAGTTTCATTGTAGAATGCTTTGAAGAACTGTTCAGCAGATAACTGTGTACCCTTGTTACGGTAGAACTGAGAAAGAAGTCTTGCCATCAATCGTGGGTTCTGATAGAATGAGGACGACTCTAAACCGTCACTGATCTCTCCTATCAAAAGGTCTAGATGTCTGATATCAGTAGAAGAAATGTTTCTTATATTAAACAAATCCTGAATTTGTTCATTAAATGAAACAGATCCGTCTTCTCCAGTATACTTGTAGTACGCCTCGATGAATCTAATAAGATCAGGATATTGTTCCTGATAGAATTCAGGAAGTATCTGAGTTACATGACTCTGATGAAACTTAGTATTCGTTCTGTACTGATTAGCAAGAAATTGTGACATTACAATAGAACCTTAGTTACTCCGGAATCAATACTACCCTTGGTGGTTGATGCTTCTGCATCCAGACTAAAGATGTAGTTTCTCAACGGGCTGATTGTACTCTGGTTTGCAGGGGTTGCACTTACTTTAATACCCTCACCTATGTACCCAGCCTTGTCCACACGCAGTGAGCTTAGGAATACCTTACCTTTGGCAGGGTCATAAAAACCTACGTTAGGTATCTTCACGACACCATTGAGGTCTACTAGTTGTAGTCTGGTTGAACCCAATTCATTCTTAACCAATACGTTCTGACCATTTGACTTAAATACAGTAGTTGTTACTATGTGTTCGTCTTTGTCCGGTGCAGATAGAATAACAGGGAAGTTGAGTGTGTAGTCCTGTTCAATGTATGTGTCGAAGGGAATGCCTGCAGCTGCTTGAGCTGCTTCGAGATCCGCGACCAACTGAGTGATATCAATTAGTTGTTGTACCTTGACATCTATTCTAGAGTTCAGAATAGCAGTAGAGAGACCGTCTATATCAGACAATAGGTTCGAACGTCTGAACACGGAATTGAATTGGTTCAAATTAACTGACATGTAACTCTGAATCAGTTCGTCTACCTGAGTCTGTAAAGCTTCTGGAGTTGTAGTATTCTTAACAGGGTCGATGTTGAAGAACGTCTGTAGTTCTAGGTACGTATACTCCGGTTCAACGAACTCTGTATCAATAGACATGATAGAAAGATTAGAAGTCAATTGACTCTCAATCATATCTTCGACCATTGTCTTAGAAGACTCGTCTACTCCTTCAGGGAAATTCAAACTGACAAATACCTTACCATACTGCGGAGGTACGTTATCGTTACCACCCCATGTGGTTACGTCATCGACATATGCACCGTAGCTGCTTAGAATCAATCCTGTGTAATCATCTGCGGTGACCAATCGGTTCTGCGCAGAGTATGCAAGAGGAGCATTCAACTTGATGCTCTGTATAGATTCGATGTCTGAACCACCAGCTGAGTTAGCGACTGTGGTCACATCTACAACATAATCGGTATCTGCGAACTCATTCAACACGAAGACTTTTGCACCGTTTGCCGCAGGGCCATTGGATGCAATGTACTCTACCTTAATAATGTTACCTGTCTCTGGTCGAATACCGAGTACGTTACCGTCTCCAAATATAATCTCGTAGTCGCCATTGTGAGACTCACGTACCATGTACACGCGTGAATCATCGGTGATGGTAGAAACCTGTTTGATATCTAGATAGACATTAGACTGGTCGGTGGTACCGTTAGGGAACACGTTGACCAACATAGTAGAAGTGTCGATTGTGCTATCTGGTATCACATAAGGTACATCGATATTACTATCGGCAAGGAACGTTTTAATTTTACTCTTACCTTCTACTAGAGTAACTCCAGTGAAGGTGAAGGTATCTCCATCGTTGACCGCACTGTAGTTCTCTGTAGTAAAGAACTCGTAGTTGGTCTCATCGATAGATGTGAAGAAACTTGTACCCCTAGCTAGCGTAAAAGTAGTCGGGGCAGGGGACGGTATTGTAATAGATACATCAACCACCCCACGAGCAGCAGTGACTGACTTAGGGAAGTACCCTAGACTCTCTGCATGGGATACAACCGATGAACGTAACTGAGATGTACTCAGAAACGACTCGTTGATAGACATGTTAGCGATAAGACCATTGATATGGGTATTGTATGCTAGTACATCTAGAATGTTAGACAGACCACTCGCATCAAAGTCATAGTCCTCAAACTCCCCACTATTTCGGAAGTGTGTCTTTAGTTTGGACTTGATATCATAAAAATCTAAGTCAGAGGTATTAATAGTCATTTATCTTGCCCTTGCAATAGTTAGACCTAGGGTAACAACCTTGGTGGTATTGACCACACCAAAGACTATCGTTAGGTCTGCCGAATTATAATCTGGTCTAATGTTAACCTTCACTTCTCTTAATTCCGCTCTAGGCTCATAGTTATCTATGGTAGAACGTACCCGTAATTCTATGTCTTCCTCGTCCAAGTCAGTAGATAGGGAGAAAAGTATACCTTCCAAGCCCGCACCATAATACGGACGAAATGGCATAGACCCCTTCTCTGTCATTAAGAGGTTCTTTACAGATTGACGAACTGCGTTAGCATCAGTCGCCTTGTATATGTCACCTGTAGTAGGATTCGGTGTAAAAGAACAGTCGATATCTTTATTGATACGATCGATCGTGGTTGTGATCGGTTTGTTCTGTAAGTTACCGTCTTCTATTGAGAATGCTTTTGCCATAATGGTTAAACTCTTTTTGTACTATTTATACAGAAACCGCAACGTCTATCTGAGGTAATTCAGGTAAAGTCAAATCTATTGACATCGGAACTCCAATCAACTTCAAAAAGTCACAGAATGTGATCGTTAGTAGGTCTAATATGGCGCCTAATCCAATGGCATCTAAGAATGACTTAATCTTCTTAATCCACATGAAGATTAGTTCTTTCTGCCACTGTGCGAACCAGTCTCGTGCCGCACGTACCAGTTCATTTATCTGGTCTTCCGGACATAATACATTGGTTTCAATATCACCCCCAATGATATCTAGAAGGGACATCCCGAACAAGGATACGTCTTTGAGTTGATCGACAATGAACCCATTGATAGTAAAGTTTACGATATCATCTTCCAACTTAGCAATCTTTTCTTCAGCATCTTTTTTAGCATCTTCCGCTAATGTCTCAACATCTACCTTGAGCTGCTCTAACTGTGCTTCAAGAGATGCTAGTTCTCCTAGTGCTTGTTCTTTGAATGCGTCTATCTGTGCACGTATAAAGGTCTCTACATCGAACTCTAATAAAGCAGGTAGACTAGGTAGACCCAAGGTATCCCAGATCTCTTTGAATGCATCAATCAATGCACCGAATGCTGCTTGTAATAGATTGGTACACCACTTAACCAACTCGTTTTTAAAATATGCCCAAGTAAGTTTACCCTTCCACTCGTCACATTCGATACCGAACTCGCCTTTGTAGTACTGATATCCTTCGGGTACCAGAGCATAGTACTTGTCCACCTCATTGGTGATTTGTTTCTTGAGTCGTTCCTGTTCTTCCTTCTCTAGTACCCTGAGTAGGTCAACCTCTATACCCATCACGGTTACTGTGAACTCTATCGGTATCACTGTGGATATCAGTTCAAGTATCTTGGTTGGGATGTACATGTGGAACTCATCAATCAGTTCCGACCATGCATCGTTAGCTTCTTTCTGCCAGTTACGTATCTGACCGTTCTGCCACCACGGTGATAGAAGGTCTTCTTGCAATGCCATGAAGTCTTCGACCTGTTTGATGATATCTTCGATGACAGCGAATTGTTCGAGGTACTTGTCGAGCTCTTTCTGTATCTCCGCATCGATGTCTATATCAGGACGGGTTTTCAACTCTTCTTCTAATTGCTTTCTTTTATCCTCTTTAATCTTTTCTAAATTGATGGTCGACATTGACGCCTTCAACTTACTAGGTATCATTGCGATATCATTATAGAACTGTACGTACTCAGCTTTGGTAGGGAGCAACGAACCGGAACAAGGTAGTTCCAGACTAATTTCTGGGAGTTGGTATGTCATTATGAGTTCAGTTTAATCACATCACCGCTTACGTTCACTACAGGTGCAGTGACATTAACTTCAGCAGTACCGTTGATGGTAACCTTCGTCTCACCCCATATCTCTATGCCGTCATCGGTCATCTCGTAGTACGTACCCTTCTGGTGGTATTCTTTGATACGTCCGGTACCTGAATCATCATACTCTTTATAGTGTCCGGTCTCTGTCTCGTACACTTTGTTGTGTGGGTAGTTGGCCTCCGCCTTAGGGTTCGCATCACTTTTTAAAATAGGTTTTTTATTAGAGTCCACTTCTCCGGTGTCTATCACTTTAGGTACAGTACCAATCACCATAGGTAACTGAGAACTCTTGCCATCCAAGAACATACCGAACACCTGTGTACCCACTAGGATACCTAGGTACTGTCCCTTACCTTCATGGACACCCGTAGTGACAGGTACAACGATCTGGGCCCAAGGTAGGTCAGCCTCATCGATATCATCATATACACCGAAAACCCTAACCTTGACTCTACCCAACTTCTCTGGATCGTCCTTTACATTGACAACCTCACCAAGGAACCAACGTGATTGGTCACCATAGAATTCAGTAAAACTGCTCGGTATCATTGTACTTCTCCATTAGATAGTTTCAGACCAGACATAGTCACATAGTATGAACTACGTGATATTGAATGCTTACATGCAAAGATGAGAAAGTCTCCGGACTTCTTGGGGTCATATACGTTCGAATCACTCTCGTCCATTCGGTTACGTAGGAATGTGAGAGAGATCTTTCTACCCAACGTACTGTTCTCATCACCATCCAAGAACTCTACTCCTTCAAGCACAAAGTCTATCTTGCTCTTAGTTAGCATATGGGTCATGGCTCGGTTGATGATGTTCAACCTATACTGCGCTACCCCTTCACTCTCAGAGTACGATTTGTTGTTATGGTGAGCAGAAGTTCCACCTATCTGACTTATACGCCGACTTTTTATATCAGCAGTGGTATCTTCATATCTACCATTATCAAACAACGGTGTACCCTTGTCGATGATATCATCTTTCTTTAGTGGTTTGATGACCTCTTCATCTACGTTGAATGTGAAGCGGTCTACCTTGTTCTTGGTTACATTAATGTAACGATAGTCCGAACCAATGAGTCCGTCCTGTATCAGTTTAAATAGGTTCTCTGTACCCTTTGATTGATATCTAATAATAACCCTCTCCTTCTTTTCAGGAGGGTTCACAGATTCACTGAACTCGCCCTCAGAGAATGTGAAGGGTTGACCCTTATTCATTATGGTCGAAGTCATGAGAGACTTCAAGTCCTTCATCTGAAGATCTTTGTCGATCAGTGTGGAGTACAAGTAGAATGGATACCCGTCTGCTGTAGATGCTCGATTCTTTATCCAGCACATAGCATCAATCGGAGTTAGGTTGGGTACAATGACCTTCATCGATTGAAAGTCGCTAGAGACTTGATTGATCTTCTTTTTGAGAAACTCTTCGGAGATATTGCTAATGATCTTACTAGGTTTGCCACTATAAGATCTGTTCACATTGTGTAGGTTAGATATGTACCCGATGTCTTCTATCAGATGAAACACATAGAGCTCCGATATGTCCGTACTCTTATCGGATAGGATTACCTTATCAATAAAGAATGTTTTGGAAACACTTAGAGTATCAGCGCGGTTGCTCTTTAGCGTGATATGCATCTTCTCACCACCAGAGATGTCCATGTTGGCGACAACACTATCCCTATCGGTGTAACCCAATATGGCGGTTAGGTAAGGTTTATCTAGATGCTCGAAGATATCGATGTCCGAGACACCGTTCGCTATCTGCGCATCCTTCGTAGACTCACTCACTTCAATGATTACAGATTCAATAGTGATCGAATCAGCTGTATTGTCCATTACGACCTCAAGGCTTCTTTAAATAATTTCTGTACGGTATTGATCTCTCTTGGTTTGACAATACGTATCTGTTTCAGTTTATCATTCTCTTCTAGGTAGAAGTCTAGGTTGGTTACAGGTACCGCATTCACGGGTACACTCATATCCGTTAGATCCAAGTCAACATGTTCACCGTTCACTTCATAGTGATGTGCCGCAAGATGTGCTTGAACCGCAGCGATGATCACGACATTTTCATTAATGTCTGTATCAGAGACTACCATCTCACCTTGTTGAAACGTTTCAATACCTTGAAGTTCAACGTAGATCTGTCCTAGGTCTAGGTTCTTGTACTTAATGATACCTACTGCATTACTTATGGCACCCGTTATACTATCCCCTACTGCGAGGATACTGTGTATGGAGTCCTGTGTACTGAGTACATAACCAGAGTAGTCCGACTTCACTCGTTCGACAACTTGATTGTATGCTAGAGGCCAACCCTGTTCACGTATCTTATCGTTCATCAAGTAGAACGTCCAATGCAAGTGTGGGTTCTTGTACAACATGAATGCAGTCTGGTCTGGTCTCTCTCCACCTTGAATGTAATGATCTTGGTAGAAAGACGAGTTAAGTTTAATATCATCCAGAATATCTACATAAGTTGCAATGTTTTGTACCAGTGCTGATTCTTCTCCGTCACCGAAGGAATAGAACTGTAATGGGAAATCTTTAAAGTATGACATTAGAAACCATCCTCATCCATAATATCTGATCGGTTTAGTGTTCTCTCTTCCACGAAGGATAGAGATAGGTCAATCTCGACAGGGTAACCATCAGGATGGAATGCCATGCTACTTGAGTTGTAGTTAGTAGAGATTGCTTTCAGATGACATTTCTTCATCTTGGTACCGACACGTTTCTTAACCCCAGCCTCGTTCTCGTAGAATAGATCCAACTCGAACATGTGTGGGTACTTGTACCCTGCATTGACTCCAGCGATGTTAATCGTATCTGGGTACGCATAACTACGGAATCTTTTAATAATCTTTTCAACTTCTTTTGCTTCCAACGAAGACTTAGGAATGAACTTGAACTGGAATGCGAACTCACGGATGTTAACACCCTTGAATACGGTTCTGGCATTAGGGTTCACGGTCACACCGAACGCAAGAGAAGCAGCATTACCAGTAGTAGCGTTCATCGCGGCAGCAGTTCGTTGTAATGCAAGTCCTGCGGCAGCACCCTGTAGGTTACCAGCGACCATGTCTGCCATATTAGAGAAACCTTTCTCGGCAGCTTCTCCTAGAGTTTCGAGGATACCTTTACCTTGACCCATCGCAGCTGCCGCGCCGGCACCAAAGGGCCCGAGCTCCGGTTGTGCATAGCTCAATCCATCCGCTTGGGTCAATGCGATAGGTAGGTACAGTTTAACCATGTTTCCGGTATCTTCTATATTCCTATCGGAGTACTCCATAGGACTATCTTTGCCATGTTTCTCAATGTACCTAGCATCCATAGAGTTCTTGACCCTAGTCTTCTTATCTTTGTATTCGCGATAATCTATCTGTTTGTTAGCGTACTGTTTATCGATGGCCTTACTTTCATCGTTCAACTCTTTATATTTGCTATCACCCCCGTCACCCAACATACTACTGACAGTAGCAGAGTCACCCTTCAGAGTAGGAGGTACCAACTCGAACACCTTAAAGGTTATACTTGCACCGTATCGCTCTTGGTTATTGAGTGGATAGATCAACTTGTTAGGGGTGGAAACCACTGTGTTGAGAGGAGTTGCCTGCCCTTTCTCCGCTTCAGACCCTTCTCCTTGGAGAGAATCTACTATGCTGGAAAGAAATTCTTTGATTGCCATCGGTAAATCTCGTGTTTATAAATAGGTTTACAGTATTTATACATGAAGTTAAGAATGAAAACATATAAAGGTCGATACAAACCAAAGAACCCAGCCAAGTATGCCGGAGACGTGGACAACGTGGTCTACCGTTCTGGGTGGGAACGACATGTTATGAAATGGTGTGACGACAGTTTAGACATAGAACAATGGATGTCCGAAGAGTTGGTCATCCCGTACATCTGCGAGACCGATAAGAAACCTCACCGATACTTCATGGACTTCGTTATCAAGTACAAGTCTGGTCGTGTTGTACTGGTAGAGGTCAAACCCCACAAGCAGACAATGCGTCCCGAACGTAAACAGGGGAAGTCTCGTCACACTCTATTGAATGAGGGTATGACCTACATCAAGAACCAGTCCAAGTGGAAGGCCGCATCCGAATACGCGAAGGATAGAGGGTACCACTTTGAGATATGGACAGAGAAAGAACTCACCGCTATGGGTATCATGCCCAAGTCAACGCAACGTATGCGTACCAAAAAACCGTTAAAGAAACTGCCTCCGTTCAGAAAGAAGAAAAAATAACGTATAAATAGAAGTACGAATTTTAACGGAATCTACAATGTCCAACATATTTCAACGATTAGAACTACAAGCGTTTCGTGCTGGTATCACACCACGTACAAAAGAATCCCGTGAGTGGTTCCGTAAGAAGATCAAGAATCTCCGCAGTATCAATAGAGATGCGTTGATGAAAGAAGATCCGTTGAAACAAACGGGTCAAGAGATCGTGGGCGGTATGTACATGTTCTTCTACGATCCTAAGCATAAGGACACACTACCTTACTATGATACGTTTCCGTTAGTTATTGTTGTAGGGCCTGCCGAGGGTGGGTTCTATGGGTTGAACCTACACTATCTACCTCCTATCCTACGTGCGAAGATGTTGGATGCGTTGATGGATATAACAAGTAACACTAAGTTCAATGACTCTACCCGATTTAAAATGTCGTATGAGTTGTTGGTTAAGAGTAGTAAGTTGAAGTACTTCCAACCCTGCTTCAAACACTACTTGAATGATCAAGTAAAGAGCAAGTTCGCAATGGTGCCTGCACCTGAGTGGGAGATCGCAACCTTCCTACCAACAGCACAGTTCAAGAAGGCGAACTCTAAGAAAGTATACTTCGACTCTCAAAAAATGATAGGCGGTTAAGATGGCGGGCATAGAACAACTAAAGAGTAAGCTTACCTCTAAGAATGGTATCGCGATGGCAAATCAGTTTGCGGTCACTCTTCCATCTATAGGGAATCTAGACTCTCGTGAACTTAATGTCGTGTGTAAGGACGTTACCTTGCCTGGCAGACAGGTGATGAGTCTGGATAGAAATGTCGGTATATTCAATGAGAAGATCGCGAATGGATTTGGAGTAGAAGACGTTTCAATAACATTCTATGTGTTGAATGACTACGGTGTTAAGAAGTACTTCGATGCGTGGGCAAACACCATAGTAGGAATGTACTACAAATCAAGACCAGAAGCTTCGGCAGAGGATACTGACCCTGAAGATAAGGCAGATGTCAAACGGGCACAAGAAGACTTTGCAAATAGTCTCAAGATGGGCGAGGTAGGATACAAGAACAACTATTCGAAATCTATTATTATACGGCAGTTGCGTAAACCTATCGCACGGTTTGGATTTGACCTCGGGCCACTTGATTTCAATTTCGATGTTGGGGGTGCTTCTATATACAGTATAGAACTATTAGAAGCGTTCCCTACATCTCTCAGTTCAATCCAACTGAGCAATGACGGACAACTAGTCGAGTGTACAATGCAGTTCTCGTACACCAACTGGAAGGTGATAGAAGATAAACGAAGTTTACTTGACGGAAAACTCAATATAAACTTAGGTGGATTAATTTAATTATATAATATAGGATACATCATGGCTTTACCAAAACTGAATTCAGCACCAACATATGAAATGAAAATACCTTCGACAGGGAAGAGTGTGGTCTACCGACCATTCCTTGTAAAGGAACAGAAGAACCTCCTCATAGCATTTGAGGCACAGAATCGTCAAGACCTAGTCAGGGCAGTTATACGTACAATCGAAGCATGTGTGGAAGGTACTATTGAAGGTTCACTAACAACCTTTGATGTCGATTACATGTTCACCAAGATACGTGCTAAGTCTGTCGGTGAGACTGCTGATATCCTTGTACCCTGTGAAGAGTGTGATACTAATAATGAAATCACAGTTGAACTAGACAAGGTAGAAGTCAACGGTGAGATACCTGAGATGTTGATCCCTATCAATGACGAGGTTACTGTTAAGATGAAGTTCCCGACATACGAGGAATTCTTATCTAACCAGACTCTTCTGGATAGCACGAGTGCAACCGAAGCGTTACTCCAACTCATCGTCACATGTTTAGATTCGGTGTTGACCGAAGAAGAAAGGTTCGCTATTAAAGATGAGCCACAAGAAGAGATTGTAACTTTCTTGGAGTCTATGACTACCGAACAGTTCGGAAAGGTTTCTGCCTTCGCTGCTTCGATACCGGCATTGACCCAAGACCTAGAATTCGCATGTACATCATGCGGTCATAATAATAAGAAAACACTGAAAGGACTTGACGATTTTTTTTAATAAATCTCTCTCATGACACCCTAGCCAATTACTACCAAGTCAACTTCCAACTACTGAATAACTTCAATTATTCGTTAGATGAAGTAGAAGGAATGATACCTTGGGAGAGAGAGATTTACTTGACGATGTTGGTTGACGACATCAACGAGAAAAATCAGAGGGCTAAACAGAAAGGATAACCAATGAGTCTTAAACGAGTATCAGAGAAACTTGGAGAACAGAACGACCTCTTAACGGAGATTGCGCTGGATATCTATGGGTATCTGGATAGTGCGATATCTAAGGTAGACACCTCTAGTAAAACATTGGATGCTATAAACGCTACCAATAATAACATCTTGAATGTCGTACAATCGTTTCAGACTCAGGGCGGAGATGCCCTAGAAGAAAAGCGCGACAACAAACTGGCTGACAGCAAAATGCTCGCGGCCTTAGAGGGTATCCAGAAGAACACCAAGGGTGGTGCCACTAGCAAGAAGAGTTTCGGAGAGACTGCCGGTAAGGGTATCGGAGCAGGTGTTGGTGCTGGTCTAGGTTTCGCTATGAAAGGACTTGGTGCGGTCGCAACTCTTGGTGCGTTAGGTTTTGGTATCGGTGCATTCTTTACTGGTTTGGCATTAGGTGATAAAGCACAAGCGATGATTGGCACGGATATGACCGCCACCAAGAAGAACATGATCACTCTTGGTGAAGCATTCGCAGAGACACCTACTGAAGGTCTCCTTGCGATGGGTGTGTTGGCAGGAGTAGGTGCAAAGTTCGGTAGTATGAAAGGTGCCCTCAAGATGGGATTCTTTGGTGCTGGTATTGGTGCATTCTTCTCTGGTCTAGCATTAGGCGACAAAGGAATGTCGTTACTGAATACTGACGGTTCTGCACTCAAGAACATGATGGTAAGTCTAGGTGAAGGACTCAACGCATTTAGTGGTACCTCACTAGTAGCATTAGGTGGTCTTATTGCATTCGGTAGTGCATTCGGTAGTGCAGCTGCTGTCGGTCTTCCTCTACTAGGTACTGGACTAGCATTATTCTTTGGTGCATTCGATCTTGCTGCCATGGCAGGTATAGATGGTAGTGGTCTAGGTACAATGTTAGGAAACCTTGCGACTGGTCTTGCACCGCTCAGTGAACTGGACGGTACTAACCTTATTGATGTCGGTAAAGGAATGGCAGCATTAGGTGTAGGTATGGTCGCTCTTTTCGGTGGTAAAGCGATTGGTGCGGTTTTTGACTTCATAGGAAATATATTTGGTGGAGACGATGAGGACATGTTCACCAAGTTATATAATGGACTACAACCTTTATCCACATTGAACGCAGACAACCTTACAGGACTTGGAGATATATCTACTGTCATCGATGGTCTTGCAGATTCTCTAGATAGACTTATCGATACAGACTATGATGCAGTTAATGATTCCATAGGCGATTTCGGTAAGACGATGTCATATGCAATACCTATGCTGGCTGCAATGAAAGGTCAAGGTACCGGAGAGAACCCTTATGTTGTTGGTAATGGTTGGTTTGATGGTCAGAAAGAACTTGACTTCTCGCCAGGCATAAACTCTTTTTCTACCAAAGATATAGAGATGATGAATAACATCGCATCGGCAGGATCTCAGATATCATCTAACTCTTCGGGACAACAACAGAAATCAACTTCCGCAGGGAACGTTAGTAAACTGGTTACAGAAAAAGATTCGGTCGCTTCAGCTGCTCCGGTCGTTATCATGGACAACAGCACAAACACCTCATCTTCCGGTGGCGGTGGTGGGATGACTGTCTTAGGTGGGCCTATATCACCTTTCGATCTAATGGATCCTTACTTCTCTACACGACCAGCATAAAAAAAGGGACTCTTTCGAGTCCCCTTCTTAATTACATAGTCTACTACTACCTAGTCTTCAGCAGCCATCTGCGCGAAGTATGAAAGTGTGTCATCTTCTTCTGCGACAGCAGCAACAGGGGCAGGAGCAGCTGCGACAACAGTCGGTTCGATTGCTGATCGAATCGGAGCAGCTTCAGCAGTCTGTGCTAGTGCTTCGTTCTTAATAGTAGAACCGGCACCAGTCGCAAGACCTAGTACTGTCTCCAACTTGTTCTTTAGATCGTCATAAGACTTGAACCAGTTTGAGTCGAACGCACTTGGGTAATTAGGAATGATGAACTCATTCAAGTCATACAGTGAGTTGTAAACTGATTCCAACTGAGTCTCATCTGATCCTAGGAATGCAGAAGGCGACTTGAAGTCCGACTTATCATAGTTTCTGTAACCAGCAACATTACGGATCTTCAGTTCAAAGTCAGCGCCTCCCCAGAAATCGAATGGGTTGACCGGAGTCTCGCCAGGAAATTCTGGTTGCATCTGATCCATGATCTTATCAAAGATCTTCTTACCGAACTCGTAGATCATTACCTTGCCATTGTTGGCAGGGTTTGCAGGGTCGTTAATAACTTGGATGTTAGTAACGTAGTGTAGACGCCGCTTCTGTCTGCGAGCAGTCTCTTTATCTTCTTCGATACCGGAGTTCCATAGACGAGAGTTTAACTCACCTAATGGGTCGTTCTGACCTAGTGTAGTCAATGAACGTTCGATGTACCACTGTCCGGTAGGGCCTTTAAACGCGTGATCCCAGTAGCGAACCCACGGTAGGTCTTGACCTTCAGTAGCAGGAAGAAAACGAATAACTGCATAGCCGTTGCCCTGTTCATCAACAGTAGGCTTCCACTTGCGATCGTCTTGGTATTTGTTGGTGTTTGAAGTTTGTCCGGATGCCGCTGATGCAGCGCTGACAAGTTTCGAGATGTCCATAGACTTGGACTTTAGATTTGCAAAAGACATAATATTTCCTTAAATATAAACTTAAATATAAACAATGTATGAGATTACCCATAAGGGCATAGCTATTTATACGTCTAGTGTATTCTGCTTTGGCAGAAAATTCAACTGACGTGCTTCACTCTCTAGATGTTCTACGATAGTGGGAGACAGATACTTCTTGATGTCTTCCAGTTCTAGTCCGTTCTTTTCACAGAGATGAACAATGGTATCCATATAGGTCATTCTGTGTTGGAACACGAAACTCTCTATCATAGCTGAGAATGATTTCTTGGTTAGGAACTTCTCTTCTGTTTTATCATCCATTGATTACCTCAATCGCAGAGATATTGTCCACTCGGAAAGATCTCCAAGATTGCTTATCAATAGCGAATGCGCGTATCACAGATTTATTAACAGAAAAGTCATCTACCTGCTTGACCTTTGATTCAGACAACTCAGGCATATAGTCGGTCTGGAGAGTGCAGGGCATAACCCGTTGCTCACCGTTCACTTTACTAAATGTAACCTGAAGTACATTGGATCTTAGCTGGTCAACTACTTTATCATAATTAAACATATCGTTCTCCTTAAAAACGTTCGAAGTCATCGTCTTCAGAAGCTTCTTCAGCATCGTCTCCGTGGACTGCTTGAAGAAAGTCTTCATTACCATCTAATACTGCAATAGTATGTTCGAATGCTTCTAGGGTAGAAAGGACAGCCTTACGGGTATCGTTCTCTTCGTCTAGTTCAACATACTCTTTAGCATAGGTGTCAAGAGTTTCTAGATATGCATGACGCAAGTACTCACGGGTAATGAGTTCCACATCATTGCGAGCGTATTGACCGAGGTCAATTAGGTTTTCAATTGTTTGGGACATTAATTCCATTCCTCATTTTTGGTTGCTTGATATACATCAGAGAAGTGCGCGTTTACAAAACGTTCCTCATCACTCCAGCGTACATCGGACTTATAGTCTTGGCGATCAAGACTGACTACTTCGTTAGCAAGGGTTTTATTTGCCTTACTAACCTTACTACGCTTCTGAATCTTTAGTGCTGCTCTTCGAATCATTGCGTAACGTACTTCTTTTGATATGGGCATATTATACTCCTAAAATTCGTTTGTGTCAAGGGCTAGAACCCGTTATTTGGATAAAGCTCTTCTTTAGTCAACTGACCGTACTTCTTAGATTCTTTCTTTTTATCTACGTGAGTAGAGGCACGATTGAATTTCCGAGCGTACTTCGCTACTGGATTGTTTCTAGATATCGTCTTAGTCTTTTTCATTTCAGTTATGCGATCTCACACTTGGGTCATAATCACTATCATAGGAAAACAGATTAGACCACCTACGAAGTTTACTGTACTTCTCTTGTCGTGCATCTTCAACGGCACTATGAGACACTACTTCCCAATTCTGAAGCAACTCTATCATACAGACTAGGTCACCCACTTCCTTGGCGAGACGGTCAATGTTCTTCTTCTCTTGACCGAATCGTTTGACCTTGGAAACCTCAACGATAACCTCGGCACATTCTTCTTGTAGAATAGTGAGCAACTCAGTACAACTATCGTTATGTTTCAGCATTAAAATTCTATCCTATCGTGAAAGGGAACTGCACCAGAGAATTCACCCCCAGTAATTTCACGCACCTTTTGTCGGAATCGACTGTCGGACGTGGCAACGTAAGTACCACCCATCATAGGACGTTCTGTGCCTAGGTAAACGGGACGAACAAAACAAGTACCCTTGACATAACCCTCTACCAATTCAACCGCAGGTCGTCCCACGGTGGGTTCAAACGGGCCTTCTACATTCACAACAGTCACCGAAGTGAAGTTGGAAC
>OCVQ010001179.1_pt1 | contig 20756 bp, 19 predicted proteins | sample 1539061 | NCBI WGS metagenome assembly OCVQ01 (sample SAMEA3355526, study PRJEB22509) | marine metagenome | biome: marine; feature: river plume; material: water | place: USA | collected 2010-08-08 | depth 0.5 m | reverse complement strand
AATAGTAATCTTCTTACGTTAATTCTATCTAAAGCCGATTCTCTAACTTGTAACGTTTTGTTACCCCATATAATGGTACCTGTATCAGAGAATGTTGCGATTGGATTAATTCTGTTCTTGTATAATTCATCTCTTTCATCAAGAGTTAATTTTTTAGTTGCTTTAATTGCATTTACCAAACCTCTTGAATAACCTGCTACCGCGAACCAAGGATAAGAAACGTTATCTGTCAACGCAATGTTTCTAACAACCTCACCTGTTGGTGGGATATATAGTTGAGTTGCGTTATCTGTGTCTCTTACTTGAATCCAAGGCCAATATGTTGCAGAATAGTTAGAATCAATTCCTTGTTCTTCTAAATCTGAAATAACATTCGCTGAAGCTGATTCATTAGGAGAACCAATAATATAAATTGAATCCGCTCTATCATTTTCAACCATATCAATAGCTTGTGTAACTAAAGATGAGTGGTCAAAGAAATTGATACCTGGAGTTGCAAATACGTTAATATTAACAGCCTCAGGGTTGGCGAATGTTTCAATACCCTTTAAATAAGCGTATAAATCTGAGTTAGCGGTACCAAATGCGGTTCCAAATAACCCTCCATTAGTTGTATTACCTGATGTGTATGTATTTTTTCCAAAAACATACGCGTCTGTGTTTGTTCTTGTTTGTCTATAGATATCCCAACCATCATGACCACCACAAGCTGCAAATGTGAATTTACGATAGTTAATAGATGTTAATTTATTTCCATCTCCACCACTTTGACCCTCTAAATCATATGGAGTACATTGATATGTTGTTCCTGTGATTGAGGATGCGTTTGTTGACAAATGGAATCCATTGGTATAATTCATTGTAGAACCCGTACCTTTATATTTAAATAAATCACTATCAAAACTATGATAACCATCAGAAGATAAACCTAATGAAGTTTTTCTATATTTGTCACCACTACTTGTCAATCCCGTATAACCTGAAAGAGTGGCTCCTGTGTATATTGTATCTCCAGCATCAAAAAATTCAGTTTTATATAAAACACTACCTAACGTAGCCCCTGAGATTGTTGCTCCTGCAAATCCTTTAAATCCTGCAGGAAATGCATCGACAGGTGCGTTATCACTCATTGATAACATGATATATTTTGAATTTAATGAATATTCACCATCAGATGTTCCAATTTTTCTTGCGATATAACCTGCAACATCTGGATTCATACTACATCTTGTAAACTTCTCCAACGCAACCATATTCTCATCAGAGTCATTAAAATCACGAACTAATAAATCAAATTCTCCAGTATCTAAATTGATATTTTGTATCGTTATTTTAACCTCAATATTTGCGGTATCCCCGTCTGAAATTGTAATGACATCAAATAATTCGTCAACTTTACCACCTCTTACTTCTGAAACTACAGTTGGTGAAATGGCGGCTAATTTAGATAAATCATCTGCGTCATACCCATCAGCAAAATTATTACCTTCAGCGTTATATACCTCAGTTAAACTTAATCCACTAATTGAACCATTACGGTAAAGGTTTAAATTTAAATTTGGATAAACTTCATGTACGTAAAGTGGTACATCACCATAAGCCTTATCAAACGGTGCGGTTCCTAATACTTTAGTTATATATTTTGGAGATGTTGTATCTAAACTACAAGTGAATGATTTTGCACCTTCAGTTACCCCCGTTACATAAATTGTAAATTCGGATAATGGATCACTTTCTAGTGTTGAACCACTAATCACAAACGAGGTATTTCCAGTAACTTCATATATTAAAGTTTCACCTGAATAACGTCCTCTTGACCTTAATGCCGCTACAATTATGTTACTCTTTGTACCTAAAGTTTTAATTCCGAATGTTTTTCCTGCTTTATATCCTGTTAATCCCAATACTCTTGTTACGAATAATTGGTTGGATTCTTGTAAATATGATTTTGCAACATACCCTAATTCGTATTTTGGGTTACCGTCACCATATTTTTCAGGTGAAGTTGGTCCGAAGTATGTTTTATATTCATCGAAGTTTCCAATTAAAATAGGTTCAAATGCGGGACCTTTTAAGGTTTCACCCACTAAACCCAATGTTGTTACTCCGACGCTTTGTGCTACGAATGTTAGATCCTTCTCAGATGTGTACACACCTGGAGAAACGAATACTCTGTTTGAATTTGCCATCGATTTGTTTTTGGTTAAATGTTTTTATTAGTTATCTTATAAATATCTTTGTTTTTATCAAAGATTTCGATACTTTTTATAAAAAGATACTTATTTATCTTTTTATATCTTTAATTATGGAAAACAAAACGAAAAACGTCAAAATCAGTGAAAAACATCACCAACTACTTAAAACCCATTGTGAAAAAAATGGATTAAAAATTTATAAATTGTTGGAAAAGTTCATAGAAGACCTATGTAAACCCAAAAAAGACATTTATGGTGAATCTTAATATAAGTAAGAAACCGTAATAACAGAACCCACAACAGGGGTTCCTAATAAAGTAACAGATTGTTCACCAACGGTATAACCTGACGACTCGTCTTCAACTAATCCGTTAATGTCTAATGTGATTACACTACTAATTGGGTTTGATACGTTAAACGTAACTGTAGACCCGGTATATGTAAAAACTTCTTTATCGACTTGAATAACCTTACCGTAGGTATCTAATATAACGTTGTTTCTACCTTTATAATATGTTATTAGTATTACGGCATTCGCTGGTGGAGGTGTAACAAATGTTATTTTATGTGTATATGTAATGTGATAAAAATCATTACCTTTTTCTTGTAAAACTCCATTAACTGATACTCCAAATAACGTACCAATACTTTCACCCACACTATATAATGTTTGTGTTCCATTTCCCGTAAAGTTAACATTAGTTAAACTAAGAGACTTATTTTGATATTTTCTCATATTTGCGTTTTCATTTGTAAATTCACTCATAATAAATAGTCTACTAACAGCGGGACTAACCTCAAACTCGTCACTATCTATTAAGAACCCTAACATTGTAAATTTATAATTTTGCATATAAAATCTACGTCCATCTAATGCTTCCATCGGACTTGTATCGTCAATACTATCTAATACAATAGGGATGTAGTGACCCTTTACTCTTGTGTAATCTTGTCTTGATGGAAATCTTTGTAGTACTTTTTTATTAAATTTATTCAAATCCCTAAAACGATTACAAATAATGGTAACTTCATATGAAATATCTACCGGAATTGGTTGTGGGATTTTATAGATATCAGCACCCATTGATGTTCCATTCCAAGTAGGTACGGTAGCATAATGAAATTGATATCTATCAGGTATTGTTCTTTGTACTGATGGATTGGTACCATATTGAACGTCTGGCTTTCTTATAATTGCAACAAACGGAAGTTCCATATTTCCATCCTCATTACTAAAACTCCAATTTTGTGTAAACTCACCCCATCTTTGAATGGTTAATATTTTATTAATAATTGGTATTTGAACGTTATTTGAAACTACCTTAAAATTCTTATTTACATATTCCAAAAATCCCATATCCATATCATCATGTAATATTGATTCGGGTAAATACGCGTCTGACTTTGTTATTTTTTCTAACAATTCTTGTCTTCTTTCCACTAATATTTTTTCAGGATATAGTGTCACACTAAGTTTTCTTTTTGGTATTCCCATGTTATACTCCTCTAAATGATGAATCTTGTACTGGTGTACACGTTATTGTTCGATAATATGGTTTATATCCAAACATATTATGTTTATTATCCGACGTTACCTTTCCGTCATTTGTAACGGTATAAAACCTTGTTCTTGTTTCGGATTCAGGATATCCAATATAATCACCGTATCTAATATCAATCTTTAATTCTTCTAAATGTTTAATATAAACGGAAAGTATCATATTACCTGGTTCCAAATATCTAAGTAAACCTGTTTTATATGCAACATTCTTTGGTTCCTCTATTTTAACCAAACCATTAAATTCGATTGGTGGGAAATATTTGATTTCATCGGTTCCCACTTCGGCATATACATCATCATTTTCAGTCTTTTGTCTGTCCACTCGATATAATACCAATTTCATGTTTAAATCCCCATGAAGATACTCCTCACCCATTTGAATATTCAAATCGAAGTCATCCTGAGACAGGAATTTAGACATTCTGGTAATAGGTAGTTTATTGTTCATATCCTAATAAATAGTTTAATGTTACATTCTATTTATGTATATTTTAATATGGAAACTAAGATTCCCGAAATTGAGGCGAGAAATATATTATTAACCTATGAAGGTTCTAACAATCAACTATTAGATTGGAAAAGAAAATTTGTGGAAGTTAAGAATTTTAAATTAACAAGACCTCAATCTGAGTATGTACAAAAATATCATCAGATAACTCCAAAGGTTGCAAGAAAACATATTAAAATTGTTTCAACTTTTGGTGAAAAAATACAAGAAGAAAGATTATTACCAACTGCACCCGAACAAATTTGGTGTGAAAAACTATTGTGTGAATCTGACAAGGCGTTTCATATATGGGGCAAAATTTTAGAAACAGAACAAAATAGTGCAATGTGGTTACCAAAGGCTGCGGTAATGCAAGAAGAGAAAAAACTTAATCGAATTATAGATTATAGTAAGTACGATGTTAGACCACCAATGGAACATCAAAAAGAAGCGATTGAGAAACTATTGGCAAACGATAAATTTATTTTAGCTGATGACATGGGTTTAGGTAAAACAACATCCGCCGTTATTGCGTCGTTAGAAAGTAAAGCAAGGAAGATACTTATAGTATGTCCTGCATCTTTAAAAATAAATTGGGAAAGGGAAATAAAAAACTATTCAGATAGAAAAGTTTTAATTGTCGAAGGACGTAAATGGGGTTCTACTTTTGATTTCTACATTATTAATTATGATATTATTAAGAACTACCACACTACAGACAAGAGCGAGGATAGCGACGATTATAAACTTTTGGTTAATGCCAATTTTGACTTGGCAATCGTAGATGAGGCTCACTACATTTCAAATGCAACCGCAAACAGAACTAGATTATTAAATGACGTTCTTGAAACCATACCTAAGGTTTGGTTATTAACAGGAACACCAATGACCTCAAGACCTATTAATTATTTCAACTTATTAAAGATTGTTGAGTCTCCACTAACTTTAAATTGGCAATCTTATGTTCGTAGATACTGTAAAGGATATCAATTTAGAGTTGGTAATCGTAAAGTGTGGAATACAAGTGGCGCAAGTAATTTAGATGAACTTCGTGAAAGAACAAAACACGTTGTATTAAGAAGAATGAAGAATGATATTCTTGATTTACCTGAAAAAATTGTTACACCTGTTTTTGTTGAACTGAGTAGTAAAATGTATGATGAGGAATTAGAAGAGTTTACACGTATTAGTACCGATAAGAAAAATGATGAAACAATCACAGTTACGTTAAATCGTTTAATGAAAATTAGACAACTTATCGCTTATGAAAAAATACCATATACTTGTGAATTGATTGACAAATTTGTTGAACAAGGTAAAAAGGTAATTGTGTTTACCAACTTTACAATGTCATTAGATATGTTACATGACAAATATAAAAAAATATCAGTGACTCTTGATGGTCGTATGAATAAAGATAAACGACAAGAAAACGTTGATAGATTTCAAACCGACGATAAAATAAAAGTCTTTATTGGTAATATTAAAGCCGCGGGTGTTGGGATTACATTAACCTCGGCTGAAGTTGTTATTATGAATGACTTATCTTTTGTACCAGCTGACCACGCTCAAGGTGAAGACCGAGCGTATAGATATGGACAAAAAAATAGTGTATTAGTTTATTACCCCGTTTTTGAGAATACGGTTGAGAAAATTATCTATAATATATTACAGAAAAAGAAAGGGGTAATTGACCAAGTAATGGGTGACGGAGAATACTCTGAATCGTTCAGTAAGGATTTACTTAAACAACTCTTTTAATTCTTCAATTTTTGAAGTTAACAACTTATCTAATTCTTCGTCCTCTACATTTGAAATGTTTACAACAATCTTTTTTTCAGGATTAACGGAATAATCAATATAATTTTCCTCACCTTCTTTTTGGTATGTGAAAATAAAATCGTTGATACCACAAATTGTGAATAGTTCGTTTAATTTATCGTTCATAACTTAAATATAAACTATTTATTAGAATATATAAAATTATGTCGACAATTATTTCAGAACAAGAAAAAGAAAAATTATATACTCAAGTATTCCATTTATTAGGTATGCCCGTTCGTGGTATTGAATTAACCCAAGAACAAATGGACACGTTTTTGGAGTTATCTCTATCTGAATATGAACAATATGTTAGTGATTGGTTAATTGAATCTCAATGGTCAGCATTGGCGGGACTTAATTTAGATACCCAATCCTTATCAAGAGCGTTTACAACAAGAAGTTTGGATTATGAAACTCAATATACCCATTCCTACTCTAAAATCGTAGGTTTACAGGCTGGTGTAGATAATGAACTTAAAAAAGATTTTATTGAATTAATTAATGGTGAACAAATATATGAAGTACCTGCTGGACGTGAAATTAATGAATTATTGTGGTTTACACGAGCAACTTTAACAGATACCATAGTTGACCCAATATCTGCGGGTTTTGGTGGATTAGGTGGTAATGGATTTGGGGGTATGGGTGGATTTGCTCAAGTTGGGTCAACAGGGTCATATCTAATGACGCCAGGTTTTGATTTAATGCTTAGAATGGGTGATAGAAATATAAAGAATAGACTTATCGGAGGAGACTTAACATATAAAATAACTGCGGGTCCTGAAGGTAAAAAGTTAATACATTTATTTAATGTTCCTGGCGGTAGGTTCGATTTTGGTTCTATAGCTAGAAAGAATTATTATGTTTGGTATTGGTACTATGATACCATGGATAGAGATACCTGTTTAAAGAAAAACAAAGACGTTATTAAATTACCTTCAGATGTGATGACCGAAGAATTAACATGGGATAGTTTAAATAAACCATCTCAAAATTGGGTTAGAAAATATCTAATCGGTTATTCTAAAGAAGGTTTAGGTCGTATTTGGGGTAAATTCTCAGGAGATTTACAAGTTCCTGATAGTACAATTAAATTAGATTACACTTCATTAATTACTGAGGGTAAAGATGAGAAATCTAAATTAGTGGAAGAACTAATGGCTCGACTTGAAAGACTTCGTCCTGACAAAATTCTTGAAAGAAAAGCTGGCGAAGCTGAGAACCTTAATAAGTCACTCAAGTTCAGAGCAATGCCAGCTCCAATCAATATCATCTAAACTTCAGTTACGTGTAGTATTAAATCACCGTTATCGTTACCGATAATTTCGTCTTCATTACTCACAGTAGACCCCACTTGGGACGCAACAACTTCTCTATTAAGATTTACCCAATATGGGTCAGCCAATTCTAAACTATTTTCCACATACATAAAGAATGGATCACGTCCAACTTTATTCCAAAACACAACCTCACTATCTGACAAGGTCATAACCTCATCAAATTTATCTTGACCTGTTTCCTTTAATGGAAATCCATTCACCAATTCACACTGTGTTTTAGTAAAATATTGTCTTTCTTCAGGACTTTCAACTAATATATCTTCTCTTATTGATGGATTAAAAACAACTAATAATGGTTCAACTCTTTTATTAAAATTATTTAAATAACGAGGTACATTATAGTCACCAGTTAAATTTGGATTATTTAGAATTTCCTTTTCATCAATCATATAACAGTTAACCTCAATAAAATTTTCAGGCATTAACACACCAAATTTAGCCATATAATCTTCATTCTGTTTTTTAGTTGGTTTGGTAATTTTTTGAACATCACCAGAAGATTTTTTACTTCCATTGTTAACATAATAAATTGTGTCACCTAATCCTGCGGGATAGTCACTATTCATTATCAATTCCATATGTGCTTGACGTGACATTAAAGAACCTGATTTGGTAACTTTTTGAACATGTTTTTTATAATCTTTAATGGATTGTTTAACACGTGCTTTGTTTGCAATCTTTGATAATGGAATTTCTTTATTATAAATTTTATTCACATATTCATAATATAATTCAACAAAAGATAATCCGTCACCATTTAATAAAAACTTTAAACCCTCATCTAAAAATTCAGTAACATATGTCTGCATCTTTTTAGACTTAATAGTATTACCCGTTAGTTTTATTTTTTCTTTACCTTTCTTTACTAACTTAATGATATAATTTTTACGTGAAATATTAATACACGCGGGTGCGGTATAATCAATATCAAGACCCATTTCATTTCTCATGAAGATATCATTAAATTCTGCGGTGTCCGCTTCAATACCACGATATTCTTTACCTTCAATAACCAATTCATTTAATCCTTTACCAATATAAACAGTATCCTTAGCGGTCTCAGGTGTTTCAAAGTTTACACCATCCGTATCCATTACAAGAGGTTTATAACCTTTCTTCATGTAAAACATAATCATCATACGTAAACACTGACGACCAATACAGGTAATGGTTTCACCTGAATCCATTTCACCCCAAGGAAATACGTGTGGAGCAGATAAACTACCGAAGTATGCGTTAATAAAAATCTTAATTGGTAATTGTTTACGGTCATACATCTCCGATTGTACAGGGTCAGTATCTTTTAATTCACCGGCAAGTTGTTTGTACTTAATACGAATGTTACGGAAATATTTTAACATTGATTTTTGTACACCCATAACATCACACTCAGGAAATATATCATAAACAAGTTGAATTGATGGATAAAGTGATGAGTAGTCAAACTTAACAATGTTCTTAGAGTAACCAACATTTAATAATCTTGATAGTCCACCTGTGAATGCACGTTTTTCATCTTTTGCTGGAATTGCTAAACCATTTTCATATGACCATGCTAACATTATAATTTTCCATAAAGTGGCGGTACCCATTGTGGCAACTCTTTCATAAGTTGTTGGTACCAATTTAGAAATCAAAAATGTAGATTGACTAAACGAATCGTCAACAACCATAGTTTCAAACAAGTCATCATCAAGATATTGTTCTACAATTTTTCTACCTGGCCATATCTCAAACTTACCAGGGAACCTATCTAATAAATTTTCTGTACCGGGTTCTCCAATTTTTTTATAACCACCCGTCTTTGGATTTACATAATAACTTTCGTTATCCAAATAAATTTTTGATATTTGATTACCTTCAACGTATACACGATTCTCTTTCTCTTTCTCCAAATATTTGGTAATATATTTCAAACCCCAAGATTTAATCTCAGAATTAATTGCTTGTGCTCTACGAACAGAATGTGCAATATCAATAATATTAAATCCCCAAATTACATGTTGTGTGTAATCTTCAATTTCATTTGCAAGTTTTAAAACCCCCTTCTTTTCTTTCATCCCCGTGCCTGTTAATATTTGTGTTAAAGCATTTACGTCAACACCTAATATTTGTGCACGTTTTAATATAAACGGCCAGTCAAAGAATGCGGAGTTATATCCAGCAACAATAGTTGGTTTTAAATCACTAATATATTTAAAAAATCTTTCAATACATTTCTTTTCACCATCTTCACCAAATGCACTAATAGTTTCATTTAAACCACGATTATCTTTAACCCCAATTAATATGATATGACAAGTTTCGGGGTCAAGACCTGTAGTTTCAATATCAAATACAAATCGATTAACTCCACCGTAATCGTCAATCCCTTTGAATAATCTTTTTTTTGTTTGAACAAGATATTGTTCAACGGGTGATAGAATTGTAAAATGTTTTCTAACATCTTCACCCCAAGGGTCAAGTCCACCTGTTTTAAAGAAATTAATTAAATCGGTATAACTTTTAATACTCTTCACTAAAAACTTCATTCCCAACTCAAGTCGTTCATTTCCTTGAGTTTCAAGTTTATCAATGATAATACCATACTTACCCATCATCTTTTTTTGTGTGGCTTTGGAATTACCATAGAAATTTAAATTACTTAAATCTCCAACCCACAAAAACGGAACAAATGAGTCTGTTTTTACGATTTTACCCTTAATTGGGTCTTGAATAATTTTGGATATTGAATTTGTGGGGTAGTCATATTCGACACCTACGATGTATTTCTCATCGTCACCCCCATTAAGAAAGTTTTCAATAACTTCCTGAGAGATAACCTCTTTCATCTTATAATTTTTTTAAATGTGACGTATTAGCTTGTGATTAAATCACAGTTTGCCTTGTTTACATTTATAAGTATAAGAAAAAAAATCGGTAATAAAAAAGTTATGAGATATTAATGAATAATTTTTCTTTAATCGGTAAAATTAACTTAGTTGTGTTATTCCCTAACCCATCATCAAATTGTACGGTTATTTTACCCTCAAATTTACCCACCTCAGATGTTTGACTTTCTGTGAATCGATATGTAATGTAATATTCGTCTGTTGTTTGGTTATACAACTTTGTTCTTGTTGTTAATAAACAAGTTTCGTTTAAAATAACAGGTAGGTCTGTTTTTGTGTCAAACATGTCAAATGTGATTGTTGCATTTGCTAATAAATCATTAAATGATGATTTGTCGTTTTTACCATCATCAATCATCCTCATTTTTAATATTGGGTCAGACGCCCCTTGTCTTATAAAGAATTCCATATGTTATAAATAGTTTAAGTTGGTGTTGGTGTATTAGTTGGTGTTGGACTGTTTGTAGGAGTTGGTGTAGGTAGAGTATTTTGATCAACGAATCCAAAGCAAACAGTACAGTAGAATTCTGTAACGGTGTAATTAAAACTTACGCTACTTACCGTACCATCTATACGGATAATGTTAAAGCCTTCTGTTCCTGTAAATTGAGTATATTGAGTTCCGTTTACTGGATTTTGATAAGTGGTTGCCGTACTCCAAATTGGTGTAAACGGTAAGGTTGATTGAACTGGAACTTGTAAACCCGGATTACCTACACTAGCAAAAGCAATCAAAGGATCTGTGACTGGTTGACTAAATGTTGCGGTAAACACACCATCTGATGTATTTCGTATTTGAGTTCCAGTAGATGGAACATCATATTCTTGAGGGAATGTTTCGGCACTATACATACCTGGACTCTCTACTTGCATACCACCTTTACTTTGTGTAACGGCAATAGTAATATTGTTTTGACCTATACCTGATGCGGTTGAATTGGTAATTGAGTTAATAGTCATCCATTGAAATCCTAAACTTACAGGTGTTGTCGTTGGTGTAACAGTTGGCGTTGGGGTGATACTTGCAGTCACACTTGGTGTTGGTGTAACTGTACGAGTTGGAGTCACACTTGATGTTGGTGTAACTGTACGAGTTGGAGTAACGGATGATGTTACGGTAAGTGTTGGTGTAACACTTGGTGTTATAGTTAAGGTTGGTGTAACACTTGGTGTTATAGTTGGGGTTGGCGTTATTAAACCAATAATAGTGTCAACACAATCATCTGAACATTCATTTATTGAAAAATTTGGTTTAATTGATGTTAAATAATGATGATTAACATGAATGAAATCTAAAGGTTCCTCAAAATACTTTACTTGTTTAATTTGAAAAAGAGTTGTTCCCGTGTGTATTGTATTATACGCGGTCGTACCTCCACCCCATTTTTGAATTATGTCATTTTCAGATTTCCTAAGAGATGGAATAACCTCTTCCCAATCATCTAATTTATAAATTCTTTTACCGTTTAGATATATTTTTAAGACACCTAACCTTTTTTGTCTTTCATTAAACCATTTTTTATTTAAAACCTCAATAAACTCAGTTGTTCCTGTTGCACCCGTAACCCAATCGGTGTAATTGTTAATAATCGTATACCCCGTGGTAATTTGAGTGGTTGTAGAACCCGTATTACCAGTAGAACTAATTGGGTGTGGTCCACGAATTAAATCGTTCCACCCGCCCTCATTTTCAATATCACAATCTTGATAATGTTTATATCTATCAAAAGTTATTGTTACGTTAAAATCAGAAGATGTACCTCCTGAACATAAAACAGGTGTTTGTCCTGATGAGATGTAATAAGATTCGGTATATCCTGACGTTGCATCACAATTACCTGAATATCTATAAGAATTCCATTTTATTCTACCATCATTGGTAAATTTAAATGAAAGATTATTATCTGCGTAATATGATTGATTGGTTTCTCCACTAATCCCCCAATAATAAAAAGTCGTTCCTCCAGACCACCCAATATTGTTTCTATCAAAAACAAAATCTAATGTCCAACCCTTTTCAGTTCTTCTTTTAATTGTGAAATCACAAGTGTGTCCTGTGTATAATTCATTGATTGGTAACGCCCAAGGGGTTGTAAACCCTGAATAGCAAGAAGAGTCGATTGTTAGTCCTGTATAGGTGATTTCGTTTGTTAAATCCAACACATCGGTATTATAATCTACGGTCGTTTTCCCAAGTTCAAAATCGTATAATTCGGACGAATCTAATTTCAAATTAAATTTAGACCCGTAAAAGTTTAAAATATTCTGTCTATTCATTATTATATAAATATCTTTCATAACATTTGATATTTATATAAAAGTCCAAATAGATGAATAATTTTATAAAACAGGTAATTGAAGAGAAATTTGCGTCAAAAGCACAACAAAGATTCTTCTATGCGAAAGCAAATGAAAAGGGTAAACCTAAGAAAGAGAAGAATAAATGGGGTAAATGGGCAAAAGAAAATTCAGATGACACCGATTATTCTAAAATTCCTGATAAAGTGGAAAAAGAAGAAGAAGTTGATGAAATTGTAGATAAAAACGGAAATATTAGTCGTGGTAAAAAACCAGGTGATTTAAATACCAAAGGTGTAACATCAAATTCAATCACAGATAAGGTGGTTAAAACAGGTAGAGGTATGTCAGGTAATTATGGTACGTTGGGTATTCAAAACTATACAAGGTATTGGGGTGAGGGTAAAGAAATAAGTAAAGAAAAACTTATAGAAATTGCAATGGGTGATGCTTTAGGTTATGACGATACAATGGGTGATGATGAAAGTTTTAAAAAAGCATATGACCATTTCACAAAAGAATTAGATTTATCTCACGAAGAAACTATGGAAAGATTAGAAGCGATGGGATATGACCCTAAATTAAAAGGAACCGATAAAGTAAGACTAATCGAAAATCCAAAAAAATTCATGGAAGAGTATATTGAAAGTGTTGTTAAAAAAAGAAAAGACAACGATTTAGTTTCTAAAGTTGGGGAACAAGACGAAGAGAAAGAAATAAACCCAATAATAAAAAGACAAATAGATTCATTAAGAGATTCTTTAGAAAGTAATGGATTAACTGCAGATGATATTATCAAACATTTGAAAAAGGATAATGAATAGTGAATTAAAAAAGAGGATATTTGATATCCCACAAAATATTTTAGATAATGTAAATCACGCGGTTATAGGACTTAATGGTTCTCACGCTCATGGATTACAAAGGGCTAAAAAATTATTGGGGGATAAAAAAGTTAAATACGGTCAATTAAAACGAATTATTCATGACTTACAAAATATTGATAAAATTGGTGATAAAATTAGGTATGACTTGGCTGGCGGTGATTTAATGAATAATTGGGGAAAACAATTCTTAGACGGTGAAAGAGACATGATTGTCAATAGGAAAGAAGGAAGAAAAGATGCCGATGAGATGGGCGCAATGACCGGAGAAAGAAAAAATAGTTTTTTAAAGAAACACAAAAAGAAACCAAGTATGTTACCCTCATTAAATTTAATTAAAAGTAATTCACATAAATCATCAATTTCACCAATCACATCGTTAGGTTTATTTGAGGAAATTAACAAAATAAAAAAATTAATATTATACTAATATGGCAAAAATAACACAATTAGAAGCCTTAGCTAATCAACTTAGACCAACAGAATTAGCAATTAATCGTTATTCAGCGAATAATGGTTATGGTATCACAAATCCAAACGCAGTTTCTGATGGAGATGAATTTGGTAAAGGTCAAAATCAAAATGGTCAAGTGGGTTCATTAACAGATATAAACACTAGAACGGATATCATTTCAGCCAATAAATATGGTGCAAATAATGGTTATGGTGTTACAAACCCTAACGCAATTTCCGATGGAGATGAATTTGGTAAAGGACAAAAAGGTGAAAATGGTGAAGTTGGTTCTATGACTGACATTCAAACAAGAATTGCAACAGTAACTAAAAACGCGTTTGGTGAAAATAACAAATACCCCGATTTTCAATAATGAATTTTAATCAATTATTCTTTTCAGTACTTGAGGAACAAAATATCCTAAAGACCACAAAAACAAAACCGATAGTGGATGCTATTAAAAATAGATATCCAATATCTTTCTATTATTCAGGTCCAAGAAAACCTAAGAAAGATAGTGTTAAGGCGGGTTATAGGGTTAAGGCTGAATCTGTTGCCTTGGGTTTAAGTAAAAAGGGTAATCTTATATTAAGAGCGTGGGTTCAACCACCATCAACATCCAAAAAAGGATTTGCAGAACATGGATGGAGAACTTTTATTTTAAGTAGAATGAATAATGTTCAAGTATTGAGTGACGAAACTTTCGATACCAAAAGACCACAATATAAAGAAGGTGATGATCGTTCTATGAGTGTTACGTATGTAACGGCAGATTGGACAAAAACACCTAAAACAAAACCGGTTGAAAAACCACAACCAATTAAAGGAAAACCAACTAAAATTCAACCAATATCTAAACCAATAGTTAAACCAACAGAACCGAAACCGATTGAACCTAAAACTCCTGAGGAATTACCACAACCAACACCACAAAGTAAACCGAGTAAATCTCCTGAGGTTCCTAAACCAGAACCACAACCGGAAGAACCTAAAACTCCTGAGGAATTACCACAACCAAACCAACCCGAACCACAAATACAAAAACCAGAAGAAGATGAGGATGAATTATTAAATGAAAGTATTAGAAAAATAAAACGTTTAATGTTTTCATAAAATAGTTTATAATTAAAATAGAAAATATTTAATATTATGTCACAACAAGGTTCAATATCACAAAACGATTTAATGCATAAGTTAGTTCAAGCCAAAAAGGTTATGAACAAAGTTGATTCAGGAAATTACGAGAGAGGTAATGTAGACGAAAGTTTACTAAGGTCAGCACCGGAAGATGTTGTAAATAATGAAGACTACCAACCTACAAAACAAGCTACAAGACCTATGGGTGTACCGTCGGTTGATAAAATTAATCAATCTAAATTACCTGAAGCAATTAAAAGAGCAATGATTGAAAACCCAATCCAACAAATGGACCAAATATCATTAAATGATACTTTAGATATGGATTTTGTTAAAGGGGCCAAACGTTTAATGGAACAAGAGGGTATAGGTAAAAAACAACCTCAATCAAAACAAAACAATTTACAACAAACATCTAATATTGATATGAATGCAATTTCAATTTTAATTGAAAATACCATTCGTAAAGTAATGGATGAGAAGTTAAATCAAATACTTACAGCATCCACAACATCATCTATAAATGAAAATTTAGTATTAAAGGTAGGTGATTCTATATTCAAAGGTAAAATTACTGGCGTAAATAAAGCTAAGTAATTTTGTTTTCTGAATAATTTTTGATATATTTTATTATATGTCAAAAATTAAAATCTTAGCAATTCCATCGGACAAACACGGTGTCGGTAAATTCAGGGTTATGGACCCCTATAAATTTATTGGTGATAACCATTCAAATGATATACATGTCGATATATCATATAACGCAGATAATAATGATGAATTTTTCTTAAATTATGATATCGTTGTTTTTCATACTTTTATTCACCAAACAAATCACGAAGATAACATCAATAGAATTAATTGGTTAAAATCAAAAGGAATTAAAGTCATTATGGATATTGATGATTTATGGTTTGTTGACCAAAGACATCCAATGTATCACCAAGTTAAAGCATCGAAAATTGGTGAAATGAAAATTGAAATGTTGAAATTGGCTGACTATGTTACAACTACAACTTCAATTTTTGCAAAGACAATTAAAGATAGGTTAAAAGTGAAAAATGTTGAGGTTTTTCCAAATGCGGTTAATGAAGAAGAACCACAATATAAAATTAATAAAATTGAGTCTGATAAAATTAGATTTGGTTGGTTAGGTGGTTCCTCACATTTATTTGATATTGAATTAATGTCAAACGGTATTTCAACAACACATAATTCATATAAAGATAAAGTTCAATTTGTGTTATGTGGATTTGATTTAAGAGGTACTGTAACTGAAATTGATAGTCAAACAAATCAACAAAGAAATAGACCAATTAAACCAACAGAAACTGTTTGGTATAAGTATGAGAAAATTTTCACCGACAACTATAGTGTAATTAACGATGAATATAAAACATATTTAAATTCATTTACTGACACACATTATGATGACGTTAACGAACCATATAGAAGAAGGTGGACAAAAGAAATTAACAGTTACGCGACTAACTATAATACTTTTGATGTGTCGTTAGCACCGTTGGTTGAATCTTTATTTAACGGAAATAAATCACAACTAAAAGTTATTGAAGCGGGATTTCATAAGAAAGCAATTATTGCAAGTGAGGCAGACCCTTATACTTTAGATTTAATTTCGGCAGTTGATAATGGTGTTTTTAATAAGAACGGAAACGCATTGTTAGTTAATCCAAAAAGAAATCATAAAGATTGGGCAAAGAACATGAAACGTTTAATTGAAAACCCAAATATGATTGAAGATTTAGGTGAACGTTTATATGAAACAGTAAAAGACAAATATTCACTTAAAAAAGTTTGTCAAGATAGAGTAGAATTTTTCAAATCAATTATAAATAAATAAAAAAAACAATTATGCATTACACAGTAACAGTAGGATACGAATCCGAACAATTAGACAGAGAGGGTAACCCACGTTTAACAAAATCAAACATTATCGTTCAAGCAGAATCAAATGCTGAGGCAAACATCACCGCTTCAAAATTTTTAGCTGGCGATATTCGTTCAAGTCAAATTATCGATGTTAAGAAATTAAAAATCGATTGTATTATTGATGACAAGAACACACCTGAATATTACAAAACAAAGTAATTTAACAACACCAACTGAACTATGGATTTTTACGGCAGAGATATACAGATAATGCGTCAATCGCAAAGTAAAATGGCTTTAGAATACCTCAGTACAGTTGGTGTTCAAGTTACATTTGAGGAATTACAACGAGTAACCGATGTGTTTGTTGAATGTTGTTTAAGACCTCAAGATAATGACTTGAAAGAAAGGGTGAAGAAATTGGATAAATGGATTTTAGACAAAAAAGAAAAAAATGGATAAAAACGCTATTGAGGAGTATCTTAAAAAATTAAAAGATATAGAAGAAACATTAAATTCTGAAGAAAATGTTGATGTTAATTTTATGAATGAAATTGATAATGTATTAAATTCACTTTATAAAGAAATGCCAACAGAACCGACACAACCCATGGGACAAAACATAATTAACACTCAACCAACAATGACGGGTGGTGGTACTTTAGTTAAGGTTAAAAAATTAGACCCTAATGCGGTAATCCCTTCATATTCAAAAATTGGTGATGCTGGTATGGATTTAACAATAACAAGAGAAATTGAAAACACATCATTTAGTGTTTCTTATGGATTTGGTATTGCAATGGAAATCCCAAAAGGATTTGTGGGGTTAGTATTCCCCCGTTCATCAGTTAGAAACCAAGATTTAATATTATCAAATTGTGTTGGTGTAATTGATAGTGGATATAGAGGAGAATTACAAGCTACTTTTAAAAAAACCAACGGACTTGACTCAATAAAGTATAAAGTAGGAGAAAGAGGTGCACAGATTATTATTTTACCTTATCCTACAATATATATGACCGAAGTTCCTGAGTTATCAGATACAGATCGTGGAACGGGTGGGTTTGGCTCAACTGGAAAATAGAGATATTTATAAACAATAAACGGAATTTTTAAAAATATCAATTTTGGAATATAAGAAAAGAACCAAAACAACCAATCACCCACCAGTATTAGTAGAAGAGAAGAAAATATCACATAAAGATAGGATAAGACAAATAATCAAACGTCCTAAAGAAAAGTTCCTTACAAAAAACCAAGAAACCTATTGGAACATTCTTGGTGAAAATCAAATAACATTATGTTTCGGTCCCGCAGGTGTAGGTAAGTCCTACATAGCAATGAAACGTGCTGTGGACCTATTATACGACGATTCTAACAAGTATGAGAAGATAATCATAGTTAGACCCGCAGTTGAAGCTGAAGAGAAATTAGGGTCACTTCCAGGGGGTTTAGAAGAAAAATTAGACCCATACATTTATCCATCTTATTATCTTTTAAATAAGATTATTGGTAAAGAAGCAAGAGAAGAACTAAAAGAACAAGGTTATATTGAAGTTGCGGCACTTGCTTACATGAGAGGTTGGAATGTAGATAATACAATCCTCGTTTTTGAAGAGGCTCAAAATGCGACCCCATCACAGATTAAGTTATTATTAACTCGTATTGGATATAATTCAAAATTCTTTATTTCAGGAGACCTTGAACAATCAGATAAATTCAGAGATAAAACTAAATCTGGTTTATTTGACGCTAAAGTGAGATTACAAGATGTTAAAGGAATTGGAATTTTTGAATTCGGAATGCAAGACATTGTAAGAAACCCAATTATTGGTGAAATTTTAAATAGATACGATTAACAATAAAGTTAATTTCATTTAATAAACCCACATCGTTTAACATAATGGTGTGGGTTTATTGTTTACTTATGTATTTTTTACTTGTATATTTCTACTATGGAAATATTCATTAGTATAGATGGTGTAATAAGAAACACAATACAAAAATTTGATTATCACTATAATGATGCATACTTAGCAGACGATGTTAAGTTAGAAAGTAATTTTGAATATGGGGTAATTGAACCAATTCAAAATGATAACTTATTAAACTCATATAAATTTGAGTCTAAAGAAGAATCTGATTACTTCCTTTTTATTGAATATCCGATTGAAATTTTTGGTCACGCAGGACTAAGTTATTCAACAACATTTAGTGATTTACATAAAATAATTTATGAAAACCCAAATCATAATTTTACATTAATTGGATTAGATGAGTTGGGTAAAGCAAAACCCGCAACATTATTCTTTTTATCTAAAAATGGATTTTTAGGTAATAATATTAAGTTCATTAGAAGTGATGAAATTGAAAATAATTGGAATAAATGTGATGTTTGGATTACCGATAATAAAAATATTTTGGACTTATGTCCTGAAGATAAAGATGTAATCAAATTCAACACAACTTATAATCAACACTTTACAAATAAAAAAGAAATATCTAAATTAACTGAAATACAAGAACCATGGTTGAACTCTTTGGAAAAAACTACTACATTAATATCGACGGAATCACAGATAAATGTAGAACCACCCCAGCAGTAGATAAAACTGATAATGATGAAGAGGAAGATGATGAATCAACTCATATTAACATTTTTAAATATGAACTAATAAAAATGTGTTTAGAAAGAATATTAGGTGAGATTGATGAAGTAGACGAAGGTCTCGGGAAATTTGGCCAAGAAGGAACATCAGTATCATTTAAAATTGCATTTAACACTTTAATAAAAAACCAAATATTAATCGAAGACGATGAGTAATAAAAACGAAAACATAGAAAAATTAGAATCTGCATTAGGTAGATTAAACACAAAAGAGAGTATTGTATATTTTTTAACATACGACTCAAAAAATAACGCAAGAGCATCCGTAAAATACATTTACGATTTGGCACTAACATTAAAAGAAGATGGTATCGAAGCTAAAATTTTAGTTGAAGATAAATCATATGTTGGTGTTAAATCTTGGTTGGGTGAGACATACTCATCTTTAGATATCGTGAGTATTAAAGACGATAAAGTTGAATTAAAAATTGATGATATTGTTGTTGTTCCTGAATATTACGGAAACGCATTACAACAATTATCAAACATCAAATGTGTAAAAGTAATGTTAATTCAAGAAAAGGATTACATGTTTGAAACATTACCAATCGGAAGTAGATTTAGTGATTTTGGTTTTGATAAAGTAATTACAACTACAGAAGAAACTAAACAATATATCATGGAGTATTTCCCTGAGAGTTTAGTTCATGTTATCCCACCAATTATTGGTGACCAATTTTCACCTATTGAATTACCATTAAAACCATATGTTGCTATCAGTTGTAGAGACAGATCAAAACATAGAAAGTTAATTTCTGAGTTTTATATAAAATTCCCACAACTTAGATGGATTACATTTAGAGACATGGTTCAAATGACATATGATGAATTTGCAATGAATTTAAAAGAATGTATGGTTTCATTGTGGATTGATGATGAGTCTACCTTTGGTACCTTCCCATTAGAATCTATGAAATGTGGTGTACCTGTTGTTGGTAAAATTCCTAATTCAGAACCATCTTGGTTAAGTGAAAATGGAATGTGGACCTATGATAGTAATAAAATTGTAGATGTTTTGGGTTCATATATTTTAGCTTGGATTGATGGTGTTGAATTAACTGACGAAGTTAAACAAAAAATGAAAGAAACATTATTACCTTATGACACATCAATAACCAAAACAAGTA
>OCVQ010001173.1_pt1 | contig 20828 bp, 15 predicted proteins | sample 1539061 | NCBI WGS metagenome assembly OCVQ01 (sample SAMEA3355526, study PRJEB22509) | marine metagenome | biome: marine; feature: river plume; material: water | place: USA | collected 2010-08-08 | depth 0.5 m | reverse complement strand
TGCTTGCAAGTATATGCACTCAGACCAAACGCAGAAGAAGAAACTGCTTGAAGAAATTCAGCGACCACTAAATACTCGTAGCACAACAGTACAGTGGCTCAATAGGCAGACACGTGATGTAGCAGAAGAACGCTTGTGGGATATTATGGTCCACAACATACAAAGCTATCAGAACATTATTGCTTATGTTGGTGGTTTACCCGATGAACTACGTATGCTTAGACTAGGCAGCGATGTTCTTCCTGTTTACACACAAGCAGATTGGTCTTACTTTTGGCAGAAGCCTGATGTTATTGAATACTGTGAGAAAAACTTTGCCAATGTTGGCAAGCAAGCAAGAGCCCTTGATGTACGACTATCGATGCATCCAGGTCAGTTTACTGTACTTGCGAGCGATAACGAAGAAATTGTAGAACGGAGCATAGAAGAATTTGAATATCACACCAATGTCATCCGCTATATGGGATACGGCAAGACCTTCCAAGATTTCAAGTGCAATGTCCATATATCAGGCAGACAAGGTCCAGCCGGTATCAAACACGCAGTTGACAACAGACTTTCTCCGGAAGCGAGAAACGTTATCACGATCGAGAACGACGAGAACAAATGGGGCATCGACGCCTCGCTCGAACTTGTCGACACATGCGCACTCGTTCTTGACATACACCATCACTGGTGCCGCGAAGGTGAATACATACTACCCACCGACGATAGATATCAGCGCATGATTGACAGCTGGCGTGGTGTGCGACCTGCAATACACTACAGCTACAGCAGAGACACAGCATTACCCGAAGGCTTTGCACACGATACAATGCCAGACTTTCCAGCACTAATAGAAGCAGGTCACAAGAAGGCAAAGTTACGAGCGCACAGCGACTACTATCCCAATCAACTTGTCAATGACTATGCATTGTCATTCTTGCCATATGCAGATATTATGTGCGAGAGCAAGTGTAAGAACTTAGCAAGCATTGACCTATATAAATACAAAGAGGAGTTAGAACACTATGAGCTATTTGAACAAAATGTACGGCAGGACGTCAGAACCCCAGAATTCAGCGACTTCTGATAAGAATCCAAACAGAGTTACTGGTGGACTAAAAGCCCAAGGCGTTGATCGTTTTACTATGCTTGGTGAAGATGGTACACAACAAGAGGTACCGTCACTTCAGTATGTAACTAGTTTGGAAGAGCAGTCAAGAAAACAACGAGCCGCTATTACTGTATTAGAGCGTAAGCTGACTCGCTGTGAAACTGCAATCGAACAACTAAGGGCTGTTATCAGCCGTTCTTGATTGCTTTTAAGATAGCATCCTTATTCATACTAGCATTGGCTTTTACACCATTCTTTTTAGCATGAGCAAGTAGTTCTGCTTTCTTTAAAGATTTTAGGTCCACACTTTTCTGCGCTTTCTTTGTAGGTTTCTCTACAGTTTTTTGCACTTCATTAGTCGGTTCTGCAAACACTTTTTCCATTACGGCATGCGGTTCGCCAGCTCCTAAAATTTTTGATAACCATTTAAACATATTTTTCTCCTATTGGAATAGTTATTTACATAAATACTTTACACAGGAGATTAATTATGAGTACATGGACACACAATAATGTTTTACGCAAAAACAGAATTTTATTTCAAGGGCCTATAACAAGTTATCAAATAGATATGAAGTTAGATAAGATCACAGGCGCCCGTCCTGACAAAGGTTCTTATACTACAATCGACAAGTTACTAAAGAAAGATACTACATTGCCACAGAGCTTAGGCGCACAAGGCGGTAGTAACAAATACAGAGGAGCAAAATACTAATGAAAAACTGGATCAAAAATAGACTAGACGAGCGTACATCTTGGGATGGAGCCGCTCTTATTGCAGTTGGTGTTATTGTATTAATTGCAGGACCTTTTGCTAAATTAGCCGCATATGCCGCAATAGCATACGGTGCTTGGACAATATTCAAAAAAGAAGACTAAAGTTTTCCAATAGGGAGATCAGAACTAGCACTCATGTTCCAAACTTGTTTGCGTTCGACTCCCTTTTTTTGTGCAAATTTCTTACTATCGCAGGTCTTACATACGTGAAAGTAATTATTTGTTAAACGCTTAGGATCCATGCTTCCCCTATTACGTTCAAACTCAGCATCACAATTATCACACCTAAATACACATATAGTCTGTTCACGCTTGTAGGCGTGTTCCTTACCGGTCTTGCTAGTACGAGTATGGTGTGTTTGTTTTTTAAATTCTTTAATGAACATACTGTATTTACATTAAGATTATAAAACGCTTAGATAAATACATACAATAACAGCTAAAACGTAGCTGAAAATCACAATCTGGAGCGTAGATAATGGCAAAACAAGGTATTGATATTGGTGTTGAGGGTAATGACGGCACCGGCGATAGTATTAGAGAGTCGTTTCGTAAGGTAAACGAGAACTTTCAAGAACTATATGCAGTATTTGGAGCTGGTGGAACAATCAGTTTTACAAACTTAGGCGATACACCAAACATATTAGACCCAAGAAAAGTACTTCTTGTTAACGATGCAGGTACTTCATTAGAGTATCAGGAGTTTGCAAGTGACTCTGCTGAAGGGAATGGTGAAGCTGACAGTATAAGCATTAGCTATGACATAGCTGGTAAGATTATATTATCAACATCATTTAGAGCAGTAGCACAAGACTTATCACCAAGTTTAGGTGAACCATTAGATGCAAGTCAACGAGCGATTGCTAACGTTGGTATAACTCAAACAGCAGTTGATAGATTAAACGCTATACACCCAGGTAACGATTACACAATTGATGATGTTGTAATTACAAAAGGTTACGCAGATACAAGATATATTGCAGGTGTGTTACCAATACGTGTTGAAGATGAACCAGTTGATGCATCAGAATACATATTAACAGCAGAGAGTTACACAGGCGGTAATATATCTGTAGTTGATCACGGTTATGATAATACAATTAACGGAACACCTTACGTATTCAAAGCGGAAGACACAGATCCATCTACTCTTATTTCAGATACTACATATTATCTAAGATTCCAAACATCAAGTCAACTTAGTGTACACAGATCCAAACAAGGCGCTCTTGATAATACTGATCAAGCATACATTACACATATTATTGATGCAAATGATGTGCATACATTTACTGATGCAGGATATGATTCAAACTTAGAAGGCTTCTTCTTAGCAAACGAAGCAATGCCACGTAAGAGCATAGTAAGACGTCAAGGCGATACTATGACAGGCCCGTTGGTATTACATGATAGTCCAGGAGAACTAGCAGGATTAACTACTAGTGAAGAAGACTTACAAGCGGCTACTAAATTTTATGTAGACAACACAAGTTATTCAAGCCCACAAAACTTATTTGTTAGCACAACAGGCGATGACAAAATGCGTGGCGTGCCAAGTGGCAAAGATGGTACATCATGGAGTTATGCTTATAGAAGTATTAACGCCGCGGCAAGACGTGCAGAAGAAATGATCAAAGCATCTAGTGCTGAACCTGGTCCGTACATGCAGACTATTACTAGAGACAACAAATCCGCTAACGCAGAAGTTGTTTCTATAGGTATTAATAATCCATTGTTTGGTCAAGCAAGAAATCTTATTGATTCAAACAGAGAATGGTTCATTAGAGAAATTACAGCATTCCTAGCATTTACATATCCTACATTTGAATACAACGTTGGATTATGTGAAAGAGACTTAGGACTAATATTAGATGCTATTGCTCTTGATATTAACCGTTCACCAAGTTTAACAGAAGCAACAGCAAACAGTCTAACTAGACGAGCTGCCGAAAGTTATTATGCTAGTGCAAGTGGTAGAATTGCAATTGGTAGACAGTTAACTGAAACTGTTGCCGCTATTACTACTGCAAGAGAATACGCTGAACAAGTTTTATTAAACAGAAGATATAATCAAACAGCAGTTAGTTCAATTACAAGTGCAAGTATTGCAACATTAACAACAATTACTGATCACGGACTTGTAGATAAAAACATTATCGTAGTTGATGCAGTATCTGGTATGACAACAGTAAACGATCAGTTCTACTATGTTAAAGTTACAGGCGCAAGAACACTAGAACTGTTTACAGATGCTGAATTAACAACACCATTAGATAGTACACTGTTTACACCATACGCTGGACAAGGTAATATTGGTTTAGTATATCAAACAGATGAAAAACAAACATTTGATGTAGGTGATGATGCTGAAGCAGTTGCAAGACAAGCAGTAACAGATAAATTTAACTTAGTTATTAATATTCTTTCAAATGGCATTGACGAAGGTGCAAGTGTAGCATACGGTAAAACATATCGTGTTGTTGTAGCCAACGGTGGACTTGGTGCTACTGACCAAGGTAACATTGAAAACAGAGATGTACTTCCTGGTAAAGTACTTGTTGGTAAGATATCAGGCGCACAAGGACGTATTGTAACTTACACACAAAATGATCCTACTCAAGGTGGCAACGATAATATCGAAGTACACTTATTAAAACCAATTGACTTTATTGAAGGCGAAGATCTTGAATACGGTAACTTTGTTTCTACCGAACAAGTAACAATATTTGTTGAGTCTGGACAGTACGAAGAAGACTATCCAATTAAAATTGCGGCAAACGTATCATTAAAAGGTGACGAATTTAGACGAGTAATTATACGTCCAAAGAATCGTGTATCACAATCTCAATACGCAAACACATATACTTACAGAGACAAATACTTTGATGGACTAGATATCACAACAGGTGGTGCAAGGTTCTATAACCAAACAGGTGAGTGGCAAGGTTACTTTGGTTACCATTACCTAAGCAATCCTGAAATTCCAGTAGACACAGGTATTCCAGTTACTAACGCAGGTGAGTATGTTAAAGCGGCAAATATCATTGCAGAGAACAGAGGCTTCATTCAAGAAGAAGTAATTCAGTATATCAACCAAAATACTGCGGCACTACTTTATGACCACACACAGTTTGGTGATGATTTAATTAAAATACTAACAGGTGTTGCATATGATATTGTACTAGATAGTACATACAATACAAGATACTTAGGTTTAGAATTCCAAAGAGATAAAACAATTTATAAAGACACACAACTAAAGAACATTTGGGTTGTAGGTCTTACTGAAGCAAAAAGATTAGTTACTGGCTTACCGTCAATAGTTAGTTCTTCAGATGCAACATCTAGAGCAACTACGGCGTTTGATGAAATCATTGACATTATACAGAACGGTGTAATGGATACTGATAGTGCGTCAAGTCTTCCAGTATACAATACTGTTAACACAACTGATCCACTTCGTGAAAATGCAAAGAATAAACTTATAGACAACTATGACTTTATTGCTCAAGAAGCATTAGCATTTTTAAAGTTAAACAATCCTAGAAAATACTTTAACGAAGAAATACGTTTACGTGATGCACGTTGTTTAGCATATGCAGTAGCATATGACGTTATGTATAACTCAAACACAGCAATAGTTGAATACACTAAAGACATGTTTATTGGTGATAGACTGCGTTTAGAGATTGTTACTAGACAAGCAACAGTAGATATGCTGGCGCATTTGAAAACTGTTGTTAGTGACATTGTACAAAATATTGCAGTTACTCCAACAACAGGTAATGCTATTGCACAAGACATTGGTGGAACTCCTGCTAGTGCAACACAAGGTACTGAAGTTAGCAACTTGATTGAAATACTAAGAGACAGTATTAATAACAATAACTTGTTAAACTTAGCGTCAGAAACATTCCCAAGTTTAATAGGACTAGACCCAGCATTAGTTGCGGCTAACTCAGGTATTGCTGGTGCAACTACTACAATTAGAGATGGTTCTATAACTGTAATTGATGCAAGTCCTGAAGCAGTGTTTACATATAATATTGCTAAGTGTAAAAGAGATACAGGACTTATTGCTGATGCAATGGGCAAAGACTTATTAGTCGGTGGTGATGAACAATCGTTACAAGTACAAGGCGAATACTACGATAGTTACATTGTAAAATATAACAACGGCGGATTTGGCGGACAAGAAAATGTTACTAAAGGTGCAATTTTATTTACTGCAACTATTGTAAACAGATTGTTACAAGGATCATATAACCCAGCTAATATTCTACAAACTGTAAGTAACAGTTCATACATTGCACCAGACTTTAAATACGGAATAGGTGAAGTAGGTACTGGAACTATTGTAAACAACTTAGTTGATAGAATGGTTTATGCGTTTGATAGACGCTTTAATCCACCTAAGCGTAATGATGAGATGGATGTGTTCTTGATGAACGATGCTAGTATCTTACGTAACATGACAGTGCAAGGACACGGCGGATTCTTATGTGTGCTTGACCCTGCAGGACAAATTTTAACTAAATCACCATATGTACAAACAGGTTCATCATTTAGTAAGAGTATTAACGCTCAGATATTTGCTGGTGGTATGTTTGTTGACGCTTATGTAGGTAACTTGCCTATGAGTGTTCCAACAACTATTGATGTTGGTAACGGTGTTGAAAGTGGTAAAGTTAATAACTTTGCACTTTGGGTACGCTCTGAAGAAGGACAAGGTCTGTTTATTAGAGAACCAGAACTTCCATGTCCGTTCTATATAGAAGGTAGACGTTTCCAAGTTAACGCAATATCAGACTATGATAAGTCACAGGGTTGGTGTAAAATTTACTTAGATGCTACATCTAATAACAATGCAGGTTTCGATGAATCATTGTTTGAAGATCGTCCAGGTGACATTGCTAGAGACTTATACTTGCAAACTGCTGGTAACAGAAGTATGCTCGGAAACGACTTTACACAGATTAACGACTTAGGTTATGCACTTGTTACTACAAACGGTGCGTTCTCTGAGATGGTTAGTATGTTTACATACTACTGTCATGCGGCATACTATGCGGCTAATGGTTCAGAGATTAGATCACTAAACGGTTCAAACGGTTATGGTAACTTTGGCTTAGTTGCTGAAGGTGCTGATCCAAACGAGATTCCAGACCAAGTAACATACAGTGGCGACATGTCACAACCAGCTAGAGCTGTAAGATGGTTTGAAGATGGTGCATTTAAAAACGCAAATGAATCAAACTCAATATTCATTACAGATTTAAAACGCACACCAGAAAACAATTCAGTAATTACTATTAATCATCCAGGTGCTGCCGGAACATTACAATATAATATTAACGTTGCATCAGCGTTAGGTGACGGTACAAACCCAGGAGATAAAGTTATTTCAGGTGTGCATACTGTTACAGGTATTGGCGGAGCTGATGCTAGTAGAACAGCAGGTACATACAACAATGTAACAGCAACAGGTGGATCTGGAAGTGATGCAACATTCAAAGTAATTGTTGCCGCAGACGGATCTGCTACAGTAGAAGTGACACAAAGTGGATCAGGTTACGCAGATGGTAACGCACTAACTATTGCAGATGCTGATTTAGGTGGCGGTGGTGCTGTTGCACTAGCAGTTACAGTTGATAAAGTATATGGTTCAGACGGAACTAGTGTAATACCAGTTGGTAGATACAACAACACAATTTATCAAATGCAAATTAGTGGTACCCCAGAAGGTACTAACGGAGACTTCTTTAGTCAAGTAAGAGAAGATGTTGCTAACGGTGCGTTTGTAGAATATAGACATGCATCAACACACAGATTTGATGGTGTAAGAGATCAAGATCAATTAGTAACTCGTCCATCTACTGCTATTAACTTTGACGAAAGTGATAACATCACTTACAGATCAATTGCGTTTAGTAGCTTTGATAGTCAAGGCGAATCACTCAGTGATCAAAGTATTAGTGTAACATTTGAAGTAGAATACGATAACATTGAAATGCAAGTAGATAGTGCAAATGTTAGCGGTGGACAAGGTGGTGACATTGGCGATTTAAATATTGCTATTAACCCGGCGGCAGAAGGTTTTGTTATTGATGAAACAGAAGTTAAACGTTTACAAACAGATATTAATAATACTCAACCACCTGCAATACTACAAGATTTAAATGCAAGTTCTTTAATTTTAAGAAACAAAACTTTTGTACAAGAAGAAGTAGTTGCATTTGTTGATGCAACGTATCCAAGTTTAACTTATGATTCAGCTAAATGTTACAGAGACATAGGCATGATACTAAGTGCAGTTGATCACGATATCAAGCACGACGGTAATGCTAAGACTGTAGAAGCGGCACTATCATATTGGATTGGTGCAGTAAGCAGAGTTGCTGGTCAAACTGTAGAAACTATTGCGGCAGTGAACAAAGCAAAAGAAATTGTTGCAGATTACATTCTAACACAATCAGCTTGGACAGCAATTAACACCAATGGTGCTACACAAGATTTAACAGGCACAGCACCTGAGGCAGGAGCAGACACAAGAGTAGAAGTGTTAATGAACATTGTTACTAACGTTATTGCTAACGGTATTGGATCGGCTCCGACAGCAACTGGTTACTCCGGCGGTATGGTATTCAACTGGGAAGGTAGATCACATCAGATTGTTAGATTTACACAAAGTCCATCAGTAGAAAGATCCAATGCAGGCTTTAGTGAAATTATTGATATACTTGAAAACGGACAAGCAAGTACAAGTGTATCAGCAGATGAATTAGTATTTCCTGCACCAACAGGTGGATCTGCAAATAAAGTAAATGCTAAAGATCAATTGATTGCAAACAAAGCATTTATACAAGCAGAAGTATTAGAGCATATTAAAGTAAACCACTTATCAGTATACAATGCAATGAATAAAGCATATTGTTCACGTGATGTTGGATACATTGTTGATGCATTATGTTATGATGTATTATACGGTGGTAACAGTGGTACAACTACAAATGCTAAAGCATACTTTGTAGGTGCGGCATCACAATTAGGAGTAGGACAAAAAACTGCTACTGTTGATGCATATACATACCTAGCTGAAATAGTTGAAAAGGTTGTGACAGAAGTTGCAGTAACACCATTACAGTCTGTGGTAGTACAAGACACTAGCGGAACAGGTGCTACAGCAACAGAAGGAAACGAAGTAGAAGCATTAGTAAACATTATTAAAGGTGTTATTAATGACGAAGGATTGTCAAACTTACCAGCTACAGTACTTCCAAGTATTAGTTGGGTAGACACACAGTACAGTACAGCAAATACTTCACTATTAGCGAACAAAGCAACTATACAATCAAACACAATTGGCTTTATCAATACAAACTATACACAGTTACAATATGACGATGCCAAGTGTGAACGTGATGTTGGATTAATGATTGATGCTATTGCATACGATGTTGCATTAGGTACAAACTATAATGCAGTTACAGCAGGTCTTTCATATCAAAGAGGTAATGCATACGTTGTAAGAAGTAATCAGAAAGCGGCAACACTAGTAGCCATTGGTTATGTTAGAGATCAGTCAGCACAAAAAATTGCGGCAACTTCAACTACACCAGCATTTATTACAATATATGGTGCGGCACGAGGCGATTTAACAAGTGGTGCAACACAAGGTATTAACTCAGCATTTACAGCAGATAAGATACTACGTGCAACAGTTCCAGATAAGCAGTCAGCAGAAATTACAGTTAGTATTTCATTATGTCGTGCTACTGGACATGACTTTACACAAATTGGTACAGGCGGATTTAACGCAAGTAACTATCCAAACGTTATTTTAGGTGATCCTGAAAACGGACTAGCACCTTTCTATACAGACTCTCCAAACGCATCAAGCGCACAAGTTTGGGAAAGACGTAAAGGTAGAGTGTTCTGGATGAGTACAGACCAATATGGTTTCTTCCGTGTAGGTAAGTTCTTTGAAGTTGACCAAGGGCAAGGTAGTATTAAATTCTCAGGTGAGATTGGTATTACAGGTGCTAACGCACTAGGCTTTAAAAAGGGTGTTACAATTGACGAGTTCTCAATTGATGACTCAATGGCAGATGAATCAGATACAGCAGTACCAGTAGAAAAAGCTATTGTTTCATACATAAACAAACGTTTAGGTAGAGACAAAAATGATAACAGTGTAGCTGGTACAATTGGCACAGGCTTCTTACCATTAAGTGGTACACCTGAAATGACAGGTGACTTACAAATGGGTTCCAACAAAGTAACAAATGTTGGTACTCCAGCAGGTGGATCTGATGCGGCAACCAAATCATACGTTGACGAAAAGATTACAGAGTTTGATAGTTTTGAATCAGCAAGAAACACAGCAACTAACAGAGTTGAAGCTGGTGACCTTGTAGTATTCACAGGATTAAGTAAAGCATACACAACAGTACCAGAAGATAGTAGTGGCAGTGACACACACGAAATTGGTGATGTTATAAGAGATGCAAGTGGAACTAAAGAAGCTACTATTGTAGATATCTTTACAACTACAGATGCAATTATTGGTGAAAACGAAGTTGGTAATAACATTTCAGTTATTACATATCAACTAGGGTTAGGTCCAGTATCAGGTGTAACTAGTATAGACTTCCAAGAAGCTGAAGCTATGTTTGGTGTAACAACTAAGAGTACAGTTAGTGCAACAATTATACGTGGCCCATTTGATGAAATTGGTCATGCAAGAGAAGATGCTAACAGCATTATTAATGTATCACTTACAAGAACAGCAGGTGTTAGAGCAAACTCATTAACTGATCCAATTGCAGAAGTTAACTTCCAAATTGAAAACGGATCAATAGTTGATGCAGATATTAACGCTACTGCAAGTATTGCACAAAGTAAGTTGTTAATGGAAAGAGCTAAACCGTCACAGGATAGCACAGGACTATATGGAACAGGCGATGCTGTAGGTCAAGCCAATAGAGGCTTAGCAACATTTGATGCTGATAACTTTGCACATGAAATTCAACTTACATTTGCAAATGGCCTAACAGCAAACGCAGGTGACGTAATTATACAAAGCTCACAGCGTGGTACTATTGTTAATACTATTGTTGGTAGCTCAATTGCTACAGTTAGAACATCAGACAACTTTGTTGCAAGTGCAGACGTTATTCAAATAGCTGAAATAATTGGCGGAGTTGAAAGAGTAGCACAAGCACAAGCAGGTGTTACTGTAACAGCAGTTAATGCAAGTGGATACATTGGCATTAAAGATCGAAGCATTACAGTAGACAAGATGGAAGAAATTGCAGAAGATACTGTATTAGGTAGATCGTCAGATGGTAACGGAATAATTGAAGAAGTACCATTTGAAACTGTTGTTGATCAAGGATTTGGCTTACTAGATGCAGACTTTGAGGATTCAGAGATTGTAGCATTAACAGGTACAATTTTAACTTTTGCAAGTGAAGTAAGTGTTTTAGATAACGAAACTATAACACAAACAGCAACTGGTGCAAGTGGTACAGTACAAGGTAGAGTTGAATCAGAAACTACTATTAGACTTGAAAATGTAACTGGTACGTTTAACGGATCAGCGGTAGTAGGAAGCACACAAGGATTGTTAGGTGCTCCAGTAGCGTTCCCAGCAACACAACCACTTGTTGGAGCGGCTCTAGTAAAACAAGCAGAAGGTGTATATGGTACAACAATAATTAGTACTGGTGCATCAGGCGATAGTATTGCTAGAAGAACTTCAAATGGTACACTACAAGCAACTAGTTATGTACTTGGTGGTACACCTACTGATGTAGTTTTAACATCTAGTGGTGCTAAGTTAATATTAACTACAATGGACGGCGGCATAATACTTGAAGCAAGTGGTACTGCGGATCCAGCAATATCACCTAGAGTTGATATGCCAGGACAGTTAAATATTGGTACAGCAGGAGCAACTGCTGAAGGTACTGCACAAGGTAACGTATCTGCACTTGCTGGTAAGGGTTATGTAGGATCACAATGGAACTACACAAACTTTGTTGAAGCACTAGATAGTAAGAACACTTCTAATCCAACAGGTATTTCATTAGGTGCACCAAGTGCGTTTACAAATTCAGCGGCTGGTGCAGTTGTTGTAGTTGCATCAGGAACAGAATCACTAGTTGTTACTAATGCTTTAACTAAAACAAATGTAAACTTTGAAGTTGGTGCTAATAAATTTACTGTAAATGCAAGCACTGGTGCTACGCAAGTAAATGGTACACTTGGTTGTGGTACATTCTCAGCAGGAGCTATAAGTGGTACATCAGGAACATTCAGCGCAGGTGTAAGTGGTACAACAGCATCATTTACAGGCAATGTTGATTTAGGTAATGCAGGCGCAGATACTATATCAATGAATGGTAGTGTTGATACTAATATTATTCCAACTGGTACACGTAACTTAGGTAGTGCGGCAGCGTCATGGAGTACTGTATATGGTACAACATTCAGCGGTACAGCTACTAATGCAAAATACGCTGACTTAGCAGAGAATTACTTAGGTGATGCAGACTATGAATCAGGTACAGTTGTAGTACTAGGCGGCGATGCTGAAGTAACAACAACTAATGCTAAAGACGATCATAGAGTTGCTGGTGTTGTAACAACTAATCCAGCACACTTGATGAACAGCGGACTTGAAGGTGATCATGTAGTAGGTGTTGCATTAACAGGTAGAGTACCTTGTAAAGTGCTTGGAACGGTTGCTAAAGGTGATATACTAGTATCAAGTGCAATACCAGGATATGCAATGGTTAATAATAATCCACAGTATGGAACAATTATTGGTAAAGCAGTTGAAGCAAAAGATACAGACGGCAAAGGATTTATTGAAGTATTAGTCGGTAAGTAACAAACACGATAAATATATAAAATAGGAACATAGATAATGGCAAACAGATTTCCACTAGTTTTTGACGCCGCAGGCGACAAACAAATTAAAGAGCTTCCAACAGGAGATAATTTAAATCTACTAGGAAGTAGTATAGTTGATGTGGTTAACATGAATGCGTCCGGGACAATAGTTGCAGACACATTGACAGTTAACACTATAAATGCTAGTGGAGGCTCAATAGCGGCCGTAGCAATATCAAACAACTATGCTGACTTAGATAACAAACCTACACTGTTTAGCGGAGATTATAATGATCTTGATAACTTACCAGTAGCAGGTGGCAACACTTGGGCTGACATTACTAACAAGCCAGTAATACCAAGTGCATTAAGTCAACTAGTTAATGATACTAACTTTGCTAGTGAGAATGACTTTGTTATAAATGCCGCTAATGTTGCAGGACTATCAGCAGTTGGTGCAAGTGGTCAGTTTAGTGATTTGATAGGAATACCAAATTTTGTTACTTCAGCACAGATAGCAGACGGTACATTAACTGTTGAAGTTAATAACACTGGTGATTTGCAAGGTAGTGTGTTTGGAGATGATAGTACATTATTAGTTGATCATCACAACAGCAATTTTCCTAATCCAAAAATTAATGGCGAAATACAATGGCTTGGTGCAGGTAATGATGCCCTTACAAAAATATCTGCAAGTGACGGTAGAGTAGTAGTTGAAAGTTTAGGAACTAGAGGTTTAAATCTAAGAGCATACAATCCATTGTCAAGTACTTGGAGTGACAACGGTGTTAACTTAGCAGTAAACATTGACCAAGCAATATTTACACAGTCAAGACAACTAAGAATATCAGATGCTGGCGCAGGTAATGGGACACAATCAGTAACAATACTAGGCGGCAAATATACATCATTAGGCGATGATAATACTTGGACTAAACTTTATTTAGGCGGCTTATCAGATGCTCCAGAAACAATAGGCGGAATTATACCACCTGAAAAATCACATATATTTAGATTTACAAAAGGTTGGTTTGAAACTATTGATACAGACTCGTTAATTGTTAACAGTGACATTGAACTAAAAGGACACATCACTAGTAACGATAGTACAATACTTCTTGATACTGAACAACGTCATTTACGTGGTAGTGTATTAGGCGATGACGATACGCTATTAGTTGATAGTGCTAACAATCGAATTAACGGAACAACAACAGGTGACATTGATAGAGTTGGCTCAGCATTAGGAATTACAAGTGACAGTGGCATTAACTTATTGCCAACTGGATTTTTAGCTATACCAAATGCAACAACAATAACTGCGGCGGCTTCAAGTACAATTAGCCTAACAGCAACAGGCACATTAACACTAGCATCAAGCGCAGGCAAAGTAAAGATTACTAGTGTCGGCGTACCAGTTACTTCAATTGGTGTTGCAGGTGACGAACTAGGTATGATTGCATTTAACGGATCATACATATATTATTGCACAGCAGATCATGATTCTATAACAAATATTTGGAAGAGAATAGCATGGTCGGGTGATACATGGTAACGGAGACATAAATGGCAATTACATACATTAACACAGGAACAATCGCAAACGACGGAACTGGTGATGATCTTCGTGATGCGTTTATTAAAATTAACGATAACTTTGAAGAATTAGACTTACGTATTGTAGAAGACTTTAATGTTGAAAACTTAGGTTCATTAGGTGATGGATTGTACGGAGGCAAGATTGCTGGAGTACATGGATTCAAAAGACTAATAGGTGGATCTAATATAACACTTAGTTCAACAGCAAACGGCATTACATTAAATGGCGCAGATAGTTTAGACCAGTTACTAGTAGTTTCGGACAGTGGTTCGCTTACAGTATCAAGAGGCCAAACAATGACTGTGCGAGGCGGTGAAGGAACTAACACTAGAACAGATGGTCAAACAATTTTTATTGACTTAGACACTACAGGAATTGTGTCGCAAGATACAGCACCATCACTTAGTGCTAACCTAAATGCTAATAATAAAAATATTACACAAGTTAACTTACTACAAGCAAACACTATACAAGGGCAAGGCGGCATTGCTACTAATGTTGAAGGTTTAGTATACGGATATGATATTAGAGAATTTGGTGATTATCTAACTGGATTTGACTTTGGCAATGTTAGAGAAACTTATACAAATGCACTTGAATTTATCATGCACACAGTAGACCTAGATTTCCAGACTGTTGACCCTGACGTTGGCGACACTGTAGATTTAGGGTATATAGTATAATTCCGTTAAGGGTATAAAATATGGCAGATCTTTGGACAGCAAAATCAGATACACTACTAGCACAACTTGAGGAAAAAGTAACAACTCAAGTTGCTTTACCTGTCCTCTCTCGTGCAACAGTATCATTAATAAGCGGAAGTTTGCCTCCAGGCATGCGTCTTGAAAATAATGCAATAGTAGGTACTCCATACGAAGTTGCTCGTAAAATTGAATATAGATTTGTAGTAAGAGCTACACTAGACTCAGCAGTAAGAGATAGAACTTTTAAACTAACAGTGTCTGGACCTGATGCTCCAGAATGGCAAACTGATCCAGGTTTGCTTCCAGTTGGTAATAACGACACATTCTATATATTAGATAGTAGTCCTATTGAATTCCAATTAGTAGCAACTGATGATGATTTAATTGCTGGTGATGTACTTTCATATTATATATCAGACGGAGATGGCGAACTGCCACCAGGAACATCACTTACTGATGACGGACGTATTGTTGGTATTGTTGATCCATTACTTGCTATTGAAAAAGGTTTACAATACAGTGACGGAACATATGATACTGTTCCATACGATTTAATAAGTGGCGGATTTGACTTTGGTATTAGATCAACCAACGGCTTTGATAGTTTCTTTTATGATACTACAACATGGGACTTTAACTATTCAGAAAAGCCACCAAAGAAACTAAACAGGTTTTATCAATTTACAGTTAGTGTTACTGACGGCGATACAGTGTCAAGACGTACATTTAGAGTGTTTGTTGTTGGCGATGATTTCTTTAGAGTTGATAACACTGTATTACAAGTTGGCACAGGTACGTTTACAGCAGACAACACTAACCTTAGAACACCTATATGGATTACACCAGGCGACTTAGGTGTTAAACGTGCAAACAACTATGTTACTATTCCGTTAGATATTATTGATACTAACACACAAACTGGCTTTGTTAATTATGAACTATTAGCAAACAATGCTGATTTAACATCAAGTATATTACCTCCTGGTATGGTATTAGATACATCAACAGGAGATATTGCAGGGCGTGTACCTTATCAAACTGAAGTAACAAAACAATTTAAATTTACTATTAAAGCAACTAGATACACACCAGATCAAGTTAATGAAAATGTAAGTACATCAAAAGAATTTACACTAAGACTATTAGGTGAAATTAATAGTGAAACAACATGGAAATCTATAAGTGACCTTGGCACTATTAATACTAATATTATTAGCGTACTTAGAGTCGAAGCGACAACAAATGTTCCGAACAGTAGAGTGTTGTACAGTTTAGCAAGTGGAAGACTTCCTCCTGGATTACAATTATCATACGATGGAGAAATTGTAGGCAAGGTAAATGCATTTGGACAAAACGTATACAAAAGTATTTGGAAGGGTTCAAGAAACTATAAAGCAGGTGATGTTGTAAAAGATAATGGTCAGTTGTATGTAACACAAAGTGATCATCTAAGTACAAGTTCAAATGTATTTAATAACGATAGTGCATTATGGGCAGAGTTTTCATATGAGAAGTTTGGACTAATTGTATTTGATAACGATACTGTTCTTATTGATGGATCTGATACTACAGTTGATAGAGAATATAAATTTACAGTTAATGCAGAAGATCAATACAAGTATAGCATTGCTAAGAAAGAGTTTGTTATTAAAGTAAATGATCCAGAAACAAAGAAATATAATAATTTATATTTGAAGCCTTTCTTGAAGCAAGATATACGCACAGAGTATTCTAACTTTATTGCTGATCCTGAAATCTTCATTCCTGAAAATATATACAGACCGCAAGATCCAAACTTTGGTATCCAAAGAGAAATTAAGATGTTAGCATATGCTGGTATTGAAAGTGTTGACTTAGATAAGTTTGTAGCGGCTACAACACAAAACCACAAAAGAAAACAATACAGAGTCGGTGATTTAAAAACTGCTATTGCAAATGTACCTGGAACAAATACTAGTGTATATGAAGTAATATATTTAGGAATTAAAGATCCTGCTGATACTGCTACAGGCAGAACTCAAAAGAAAATAATAATTGACACAAACAACAAAATTACATCAGACATAACTAGTGCAACATCTAAAAACGTGTACTACGATTATGATGTAAAACCACAGTTTGTAATAACTACTCGTAACAGACCATTTACAGTAACATTTGGTGATGAGTTTTATCTTGAAACTAGAGATGATGGTACCCAAGGTATCAAGTGGCAAGATGGAATAGTAGTTGACCAACGCACAGAAAGTAATATAGTAAAAATACTTGAAGGCTTAGGTCCTGTGGCAACTAGGCGTCCACAATATGAAAATACTGTTAAAACAGATAACATTCAAATTGATGCTTCGCAGAGTTTAGACAACAAACGTTATATTAGCAACATAAACAACATGCGTGATAATATAAGAGGACTAGGCGCAACAAACAGAGAGTTTGTTCCACTATGGATGAGATCATCTCAACCTGGTAGCGTTAATGAACTAGGGTATACACCAGCTATTGTATTATGCTATTGTAAACCGGGAACAAGTCAAATCATATTAAGTGCTATTAAAAGTAGCGGGTTTGATTTTAGTAAGTTTAATTTAGATGTAGATAGGTATCTTATGGATAGCACAAAAGAAACTAGTAACTCTAAATATATTCTGTTCGCAAATTACAGACACAATGTATAAGTACGATAAATAATTTTAGGAGATATTAAATGGCTAATAGTACAGTAACTTTTACACAAATAGATGAAGAATATCCAGTCGCAGGACAAGACAACGATAGCCAAGGCTTTCGTGATAACTTCTCAACAATTAAAACAGGTATGCAAAATGCAAGCACAGAACTAGGTGACTTGTTAACAAATTCGGCAAGAAAAGATGTACCAAATAACTTTAACGGAAACTTGGTACAGAATGCTAGTACACAAGCATTGTCCGAAAAAGTATATAACACAGGAAGTTTAACTACTACCACAGTGATTCAATGGACTGATGGTGGATTTCAAAACGTAACTGTTAGTAATTCTTTAAGTTTAGAATTAGATGGATGGCCTGCAACAGGCAACTTTGGTAAACTAACAATAGCACTTAGAGGACAACCAGGTGCTGAGGTTACTTTTCAACCACCAGGTACAGGAGTTATTAAAGTATCTCCAACTAACTGGCCACAGGTTGGCGGAGAAAATGTTGATTCGATAGAAGTTACTAGTGTAACACAACCAATTATAATTGAAGCATGGACTACAGACGCAGGTCAAAGTGTTCATCTAAATTATATGGGTGCATACGATACAATATAATGTTTAATCCACTTGTAGATGATTTTAGCGTTCTATCAGATTCCGAAGTAGAGGATAAGGTAGCAGAACTGGGCCGTAAATATTTCTCAACGCATAATCCACATCTACAACAGCAAATTGGAACTATACTAGAAATGTTTAAAACAGAAGCTCGATCACGTAGAGCTTCTGCCATGTTACGACAACAACAAGATAATGGCGAATCAGGACTTGACAATCTCATTAAAGTGTCGTAAAATACATGTATGCTTATGAAGACAGACTCGCTCGGTATTCCGAGATTTACAAATAAAGACTTAGTTGATATGATCTATACAGGTCATGTTGATAAATGCCATGTGGTACTTTGCGAAGAATCAGATGATGTAGATAAGTTTAATGCCGCTATGGCAGAGCAAGGCTTTGATAAACTACAAAAATATATCCCATTAGATGTAGATCAAAAGACTTTTGACAGTGTATGTCAAAGCGAATGGTTTATGCCTGATCACTACAAAGAGCTCGATGTAGTACGTTTTTTAAACAATAGAGAACTTACTCCCGAACAAAGAGATCGTGTTCGAGAAGAACTACAAGAATTTACTGAACGTGGTATGATACCGTTGTTGCGTTATATGTGCTATCTTGTAGACTTTATGCGTGAAAACAATATTGTATGGGGTGTAGGTAGAGGATCGAGTGTATCAAGTTATGTATTATACTTGATAGGTGTACACAAAATTAATTCAATTCAGTTTGGCCTGGATTGGAGAGAGTTCCTGAGATAAGTAAGCATATAACATTTAGGAGGTACTAGTATGGTACAGAAAACAAAAGGCGCAAAAGTTTACAAAACTATGCAAGGCAAACAAGTTGATATGGATTTACTAAGAAAACGTAATGAAATGACTCCAGCAGTTGGCAATGCAAAAATTAATGCACGTGGTGACGAATTAGGTCCAGGCGGACAAGTTATTAGAAGCCGCGAAGATGTGTTAAAAGGTTATTATGAAAATGCTAACCCTGTAGTAGCAGATGAAAATCCTGTAAAGCGTACAGAATTTATGCCACCAGAAGAAGCAGTAAAAAATGATGATGACTGGATCGAAGACGAAGACGGCAACTTTTTTCAAAAAGGTGATTAATGGCTATTAATGTTAATTCTATAAAAACTAAAAAACTTCGTGCTATTGGAAATAGAGTTCTTGTAACTGATATGGAATTTGGCGAACAAAAAACTGCAAGTGGTTTAATCATTAGCAGTGATGATGGACAAACTAGAGGCGTTTACCCACGTTGGGGTAAAGTATATGCTAAAGGTCCTAAAAATAATGACCCGTACGAAAAGGGTCAATGGATACTTGTTGAACACGGACGTTGGACTCGAGGAATGAAAATTGATATTGAGTCTGAAGGTGAAGTAGAAATGAGAATGGTTGAGGCAGAAAGTATACTTGCTTATTCCGAAACAAAGCCAAACGATGTACGCATTGGTAATGAATACAGCGATGGCGACTCAGCTGACATACGCCCAGAAGACTTCGGCGCAAACTAAAGGTAAAAAATGACAAACGTATTTAAAGATATTGACACGTTCGCTACGGCTTGTGATCAGCCGCCCAGCGAAGCAAACTATAAAATGTACCTTGGTCTTATTGACGAAGAAGTAGGCGAGCTTGCAGATGCTATTGAAGATAACGATCCAGTAGAACAACTAGACGCATTAATTGACATCTTAGTTGTTACTATGGGCGCAGTACGTGCCGCAGGTTGGGATGGCGAAGCGGCCTGGAAAGAAGTAATGGACACAAACTTTGCTAAAATAGATCCAACTACAGGCAAAGTTATTAAACGTGAAGATGGAAAAGTGCTAAAGCCTGAAGGTTGGAAAGCACCTGAGCTTGCACAATTCATTAAATGAACTTGCTAATACCGAGGGATTGTTTCTTTGATGACAATAACAACACCCTCGGTATTTGGCTTTCCGGCGGAGTTGATAGTAGTATACTTTGTTACTTGTTAGCAAAACATATTATAGATAAAGATTTAAACTTTAAAATTCAGCCAGTAACTATTTTTAAAAATAAAAGAACATCAACCTACAAAGATATTATTAACTTTGTTGAACAAAGTCTCGACTGTAAAGGCTTATTCTTACAACCAATTGTAAAAGATAGAAACGACCAAGACGAAGATGATGCATTTTTTGATTTAAACTATAGTAACGTAGTATCTAAGAAATACAAATACATATACAGCGGAATCAATGCAACACCTAGCACTGAGAACTATTCGTCTATGTGGAAACCAATATACGAATTAGAACAAGTAAGAAATCATTACACTAAAAAGTTAATGGCTATTAACGGTGTAATAGAACTACAAGGTGAATTGCACGAATTTGGAGAAGTACGTCCTTTCTTTAATTTAGACAAAAGACAAATTGCAGAGTTGTACAAGCAACACAATTTATTAGATACA
>OCVQ010001170.1_pt1 | contig 20870 bp, 16 predicted proteins | sample 1539061 | NCBI WGS metagenome assembly OCVQ01 (sample SAMEA3355526, study PRJEB22509) | marine metagenome | biome: marine; feature: river plume; material: water | place: USA | collected 2010-08-08 | depth 0.5 m | reverse complement strand
TTGTTGCAGACAATGTTCCTACCACAGCACAACCATTAGCCGAAGTTACAGAAGCAACAAAACCGCAAAACACTACTCCTCCTCCAGTGGTTGAAAAAGACGCTATGTCTGGCAACATTGGTGCTGGCATGTCGCAAGAAGAATTACTTGCAGAGTTAGTTAGATTAACACAAATTAACACTAACTTACTCAAGAAAGGCAACAGAATTACTGAAGCCATAGAAGTTTAATAAAACCTTTTCCGTTTTGCTTGACATTATTCCAACGAAGTGATAAATATACACATATAAAGAGGATTTTATGGCTACTTGGCGAAAATATTTTAACAGTTCAAACGGTGGATTACCTGTAAATGTAACAGGCAATAACTCCGATGGATATAGTGCAACACATTCGAGATACAGCAGTTGGCTTCCAGAAGTCTATGCTGGCAGTCCTAACAGGTTAATGAGATACATGCAGTATGACCAAATGGACAACGATTTAGAAATTAATGCGGCACTAGACATTCTTGCAGAATTTTCCACTCAAGAGGATGACACAACAAAAACTCCGTTTAGGTTTAAATTTACTGAAGACCCTAGTGAAACTGAAATGAAAATTTTAAGTAAAACACTAGACCAGTGGAACAACCTAAATGATTTTAGTCGCAGAGCGTTTAAAATGGTAAGAAGTACGTTAAAGTACGGCGACCAGTTTATGATTAGAGATCCAGAAACTTATAAGTTATATTGGACAGATCCAGCAAACATTGAAAAGGTTGTGGTTAACGAAAGCAAAGGTAAGAAAATTGAAACTTACTATGTTAAAAACTTAGAAGCAAACTTTGAACAATTAGCGGCAACATCAGCCGCGGCTATCCACTCCAGACCATATGGCGCAGGCGGCGGAATGTTAGCAGGTGGAAACATAGGAGCCAGTGCTGGTAATTATAAAATACAAAACGATCCAAGTCAAGGTGCAAGTCAAGGCATGCCAGTTGATGCAACACACGTTGTACAACTAAGTTTAACAGAAGGCATGGATCACAACTGGCCCTTTGGTATTAGTATTTTAGAACCAGTATTTAAAGTGTTCAAACAAAAAGAATTATTAGAAGACAGTATTATTATTTACAGAGTGCATAGAGCACCTGAAAGAAGAGTGTTCTTTATTGACGTAGGTAACATGCCTCCTCATAAAGCACAACAGTATCTAGAAAAAATTAAATACGAAGTACAACAAAAACGTGTTCCTAACAAAAACAAAGATGGTGCAAACGTAGCCGATGCGGCATATAACCCAATGAGTATGTTAGAAGATTACTTCTTTGCTCAAACGGCAGACGGCAGAGGCTCTAAAGTTGACACATTACCAGGCGGTACAAACTTAGGTGAGATTGACGACTTAAAATACTTTAACAATAAACTGTTACGAGGACTTCGAGTTCCTAGTAGTTATTTGCCCACTGGTCCAGATGACGGAACAGCACAACATAATGACGGTAAAGTAGGTGTAGCATACATACAAGAGCACCAGTTCTCAAAATACTGTCAGCGTTTACAAAGACAAATTATTAGAAATTTAGATAGAGAATTTAAAATGTATCTAAATTATAAAGGTATTGAACTTGACAACAGTACATTCAGCATTGAGTTTACAGATCCGCAAAACTTTAGTAGTTACAGAGAGTTGGATCTAGATACACAACGAGCTCAACTGTTTACAAGTCTAGAAGCAGTACCATATTTAAGCCAACAGTTCAAGTTGAAGAAGTACTTAGGTCTCAGTGAAGAAGATATGAAAGACAACGAGCACTATTGGAAACAAGAGAACAAGTATAGTACAGCAAATGCTGGAACAGAAGATGTAGGATTGAGAAATGTAGGTATTAGGCCTGGACCGAGTGCAGACTTAGATATCGATACACCTATCGACGATATTCCAGATCCTGCACTAGATGTAGAAACTCCAGATGTTACCCAACTAGACCCATCTGGTACACCGGGAGAACTATAATGAAATTAAATGAATTTTATAATCCAGAACATGATAGATCAGTAACAAGAGATTTTGACGATACTCGTAAAACTAAAATTACTTTAGAAACTCTTAACAAGTTAAGAAAGTATAGAGAGTTGAAGAAGAAAGAGAATATCGAGCAGGCAGAATTTGCATCTATTATGTATTCCAAAGCACAAGAATCAGACGCCGGCGCACTATAAATGAAATTGGCTGTTGTAGGCTGTAGTTGGTCTAGCCGCGATATAGAATACCCCGATATAGAATTTGGTCAGTTAGTAGCAGACTATTACGATGCTGAATACATTAACATGGGAAAGCCTGCATGTAGTAACCCGGGCATAGCACTCCAAATAGATTATCTCTTAGACGGCAAAATGGGCAGTCTTCCTGACCTAGTAATAATTAATGCCACCACAGTAACAAGAACAGAACTTAAACTAAACAGCAAACGAAGATTTGATCCTAAAGCAAGTTGGGATAATGTGCAGTTTGACATGCTGTTTGGAGAGAAGTTTAGAGACATACATGCACCTGGGTACGGCAAAGGATACGATCCTAGCATTGTAGTCGACAGTTTCTCTACTATATTTGGTGAGGACATGCAGAAGTCGTTCGGCGAAGGTTATTTTCATCCTAGATATGAAGATGCATTTACACAAAAATCATATGAAGCAATGAAAAAATGGTTTTTATACTTCTTTGATGCTGACTTAGAACGATATAAACAGCAAATGATATTACTTGGCTCCTGCTTAAAACTAAAAAAGAAAGGCGTTAAATTTATTTTTTGTCCTAACACATTCGACTGGGCTGAAGACTTATACTTACAAAAAGACAAGCCTAGTACAGAGAATCCAGAGAAAGCAGTGACATGGGAAGTGCTACAAGCAGATGAGTTGTTATACTCTGGCATAGCAGAATCTTTATGGTTAGAAGACGAAGTATATGGTAGTCATGAAAAGAGCCCAGGTCAATGGATAGACAATCATTTGCCTGTTGAGTGTCATATGGACTTTACATATAAAGTTATATCACACATAAATCGGCACAACTTGGCTAAATAAAAGCATATACAAAAATACTAGAACACCCACATCAAAACAAAAAGCAGTCAAAAAAGGCTGTTTTTTCCACAAAAACACATCTTTTAATAAGTAAACATACATTATATTATGTATACTCACGAAAGTGTCTACACATAATCATTTAAATGAAAAACTTTTATTATATTAGGAGCTCATAATGTCAGAACGCAGTAAACTAGAACAGGTTTTAGAATTCCTACTTGCGGAAGATAACGAGCGTGCCGAAGAGCTACTTCACGAATATGTCGTTGAAACTGCTCGTCAAGAGTACGAACGTATATTGGATGAAGATGAAGTAGTAGCTGAAACTAAAGACGAAGATGAGTCAGAAGAAGAAGCAGTTGAAGAAACTGTAGAAACAGATGACGAAGAAGCAGTTGAAGAAACTATAGATCAAGCAGATCCTGAAGCAGATTTTATCTCAGATGTTGAAGAAGCAGATGACGAAATTGAATCAGATGAAGTTGGTGAAATGGAAATAGACGGAGAAGGTGAAGAGGAAGAAGGCGAAGGTGAAGAGTTAGAAGACAAAGTCGACGAACTTGAATCAGAACTAGAAGACCTAAGAGCTGAATTTGAAAAATTACTTTCAGACGACGAATCAGGTGACGAAGAAATTGAAGGTGATATGGAGCCTATGGGTGACATGGAACCAGAAATGGAAGAAGAATCAGTTGAATATGATTTAGACGAAGAAGTAGCAGAAGACGATGACGAAGTTGTCGAAGAAGCAACTAAACTTCAAGACGCAGTAGCGGCACCAAAAGGTGGCGATGCAGGCGAAGGTGAATCACCATTCACAAAACAGCCAAAAGGTACATCAGTAAGTTCACCTAACGGTGCTGGTAACCCAGTTAAAACTACTGACGGTAGCGAAGGTAACAAAGGCGAAGGCGCTAAAGTTAACCCAACTACTGACAACATTAAGGTTGAACCTAAAAAGGCGTAAGGCTTTTTTATATACTAGGAGTTTTTGACAGTGCGTAAACTATACGAATATATGAGTCCAGAACAAAGTAAGATTCGATTACTTGAATCTAACGATGGAAAAGACTTATTCATGCAAGGATTATTCATTCAAGGTGATGTAAAGAACCAGAATGGAAGAGTATATCCGAAGGATGAGATTCAACGTGCTGTTGAGAACGTAACTAGTAGATTAAGTACAGGCGAGACTGTGATGGGAGAGTTAGATCACCCAGAAGAGTTACAAATAAACTTAGACCGAGTAAGTCATATCATTACAGAAATGCAATGTGATGGATCGAATGGTTTAGGTAAACTTAAAATTATAGATACACCAATGGGGAATATTGCAAGAGCTTTATTAAAAGCAGGAGCAAAGTTAGGTGTGTCCAGTAGAGGGAGTGGTAATGTTAATGAAAGCGGTAAAGTTTCCGATTTTGATATCATTACTGTAGATATAGTTGCCCAACCAAGTGCCCCGGATGCCTATCCAAAGACCATTTATGAGTCTTTGTTTAATATGCAAGGTGGTAGTATGATACATACTATTGCAGAAGACTATACACATAACAAAAACCAAGATGTTGAAAAGCATCTAAGTAAACAAATCGTTAATTTTATTAACGAATTAAAATTGAGGTAGGAGACTACTATGGCAGTAAACTTTAAAGACCTTATCGAGTCTAGCGATATGAACGAAGAAGTTCGTACAAGTATCGTTGAGGCCTGGGAAAGTCGTCTTGCCGAAGCCCGTGAGGAACTAACAGCAGAATTAAGAGAAGAGTTTGCTCAAAGATATGAGCATGACAAAGGCTTAATTGTTGAAGCAGTTGATGGGTTTATCAAACAAAGAGTTGAAGCAGAAATGCTTGAACTTGCTGAAGATAAACAAGCAGTTGCTAATGAAAGAGTTGCTTACAAAAAGGCTGTTAGCGAACACTCTGTAAAATTAGAGAAGTTTGTCGCTGAACAACTTGCAAAAGAAGTTAAAGAGTTAAGAGCAGATAGAACTAACGTTCAATCACATGTTACTAAACTTGATGATTTTGTAGTTGAGCAGTTAAGCAGTGAACTCAAAGAGTTCCACGCAGACAAGCAGGCTTTAGTAGAGCAGAAAGTGAAAATGGTTAGAGAAGGCAAAAAACAACTTGCTGAATCTAAATCAGATTTCATTAAACGTGCCGCTGACAAGGTTGAAACTGTTGTTAACAAGATTGTAAAAGAGAATGTTGCAACGTTCAGAGACGATATCACAGCCGCAAGAGAGAACGATTTCGGTCGTAGAATATTTGAATCATTTGCTAATGAGTATAGATCAAGTTACTTGAACGAAAGCTCAGAAGTTAAAGATTTACAGAAAGAAATAGCTGAAGTGACTAAAAAGTTAGCAGAAAGTAAAGCACAAGTTAAAGCGAAAGCAGAAGCAACTGCAATTACTGAAAGCAAACTGAGAGTAGCTGAAGACAAGTATGCTCGTAAAGAGCAGTTGGATTCATTACTTAAACCTTTAGCAAAAGGAAAGAAAGAGATAATGGTGGACCTTCTTGAAAGTGTAAAAACTGAAAATTTAGAGAAGCAGTTTAATAAGTATCTTCCTAGTGTTTTAGACGGCGAAAGCACACTTAAAGAAGATCGTAAACCATTAAAAGAATCAGTGACATCAGAACACACTGGTAATAAAAGCGTTCAGCCTTCAACTGAAGATGAACAGGGCGTAGTCGAAATTGACGAAATCCGTAAATTAGCCGGACTTTCAAATTAGGAGATAAGAAATGGCAGAATTATTTGAAAGCAATTGGTCAGCAACTAAGGATGCACTACTTGAGGGTTTAAGTGGTTCACGTAAAAGTTCACTAGATGTGGTCCTTGAAAATACTAAGAGACATCTTCAGGAATCAGCTTCAGGTGGAGCTACACAGGCTGGCAATATTGCTACATTAAACAAGGTTATGTTACCTTTGATCAGAAGGGTTATGCCTTCCGTGATCGCAAACGAACTTGTTGGTGTACAACCAATGAGTGGCCCAGTAGGCCAAATTCACACATTAAGAGTGAGATATGCAGACAACACAGCGGGTACTAACCCAGGTGACGAAGCATTAAGCCCATTCAAGATTGCAAACCAATACTCAGGTAACCCAGACGCCACAGCATCAGCTGAAGGTACTGCTGGTAACAAAATGAGTATTCAAATCTTGAAGCAAACTGTTGAAGCAAAAACAAGACGTTTAAGTGCTAGATGGACATTTGAGTCAGCTCAAGATGCCGAAGCAATGCACGGACTTGATGTTGAAGCAGAAATTATGCAGGCACTAGCACAAGAAATCGTAGTTGAAATCGACCAAGAAATTATCGGTTCACTAAGAACTCTTGCTGGCGCAGGTACAACGTTAGACTTTAACGGTATTAGCAGTGACTACAAACCAACTTACGTTGGTGACAGACATGCTTTATTGGCTGTTGAGATTAACAGAGCGGCAAACAGAATCGCGGCAAGAACAAGACGTGGCGCTGGTAACTACATCGTAGTATCACCAGAAGCACTTACTATTTTACAAAGTGCATCTACATCTACTTTTGCTAGAACAACAGAAGGTTCATTCGATGCACCTACTAACACTAAACTTGCTGGAACATTAAATGGTTCTATCAAAGTGTTTGTTGATTCATATGCGGCAGACGGTACTAAGGTACTAGTAGGATATAAAGGTTCATCAGAAACTGATGCTCCTGCGTTCTATTGTCCTTATATCCCATTAATGAGCACAGGTCCAGTTATGGATCCGAGCACATTTGAACCAGTAGTTTCGTTCATGACCAGATATGGTTATATTGAACTTACTAACACTGCTTCATCTTTGGGTAACGCGGCAGATTACGTTGACGCAATTACATTGTCAAACGTAGCATTCCAGTAAGAATTACTTAACGGAATAAAATTAAAAGCACTTCCTTCGGGAGGTGCTTTTTTTTGAGTTTTTGACCAAAAAGATAAATACAACATATAAAGTTGAACTTTAGGCGAGACATATGACAAATAAAACAAATTTCAGTCCAGACGGTAATCTATTCGTAAAAGGCGGTGTAACATCCGAGAGTTACTTAGACGTCACAGGTAATACAACAATTGGCGGAGAGGCCGATATTGCAGGTAACTTAGTTGTTGCAGGTAATATGGAAGTAACAGGCGATATAACTTTTTTAAGCGATACACAAACGGTTAACGCGGCAGACGGGTATGTTATTAACAGCGACAGTGATGTCCCTACAGCATACTTACAAATTAATTCAGACGTTAGTAATGTTAGGTTGTCATATACTACTAATGCAGTAACACTCGGCTATGCAGGAATTACAGAAGATGTAAATGTTAACGCAACAGAGTTCAACCTCTCAAACAATGTCACAATTGGTGGCACAGCAGATATAACAGGTAATACTACTTTAAGTAACCTCACAATTAACGAAGACTTGATTGTAACAGGTACTACAGCCATTGCTGAAGACTTAACAATACCGGTTAACAAACAAATAACTTTTACAGGTGCTAATACACTTACTGCTTCTAGATGGAGTGGAGTTTCTACTTCAGCTGATAAATGGCACACAGCAAGAACTTTAACTACAGAATTAACAGGTGACGTTGCTGGTACAGGCAGTGTTAGTATTGACGGCACAGGCAATGTAACATTAACTGTAGCAACAACTACCGTTCAAGCAAACGCAGTACAATTAGGTGTAGATACATTTGGTAACTATGTTGCCACAGTAGAAGATTCAGGTAACGGTAGATTAGTAGTAACAAACAGTGGTAGCGAAGATGCCGCAGTTATTTTAGAATTAGGTGACACAACTGTTACTCCTAAAACATACGGACAAGCAAGTATGATACCGCAGTTTGCGGTAGACCAGCAAGGTAGATTAACTAATGCGTCTAATGTATCAATATTGATAGAAACAAATCAGATCACTGATTTTGTTACGGATGCTAGAAGTAATGTTAGTGCTACAACAGGACTAACTTACAACAGTACAACAGGTGTGTTTAATATTACAGATACATCAGTTACAGCCGCAAGTTATGGTGGTAATGTAAGCGAAGTAAGTGCATTTGATGTAAACGCACAAGGACAACTTACTGGAGCAAATACATCTCCTATAGCAATTACGGCAAATCAAGTTACAGATTTCAATGCTAACATTAGTACATATATTCAAAACGGTACTTATGTTACAGAAGCAAACGGTGTTGTAGATGTAACAGCAGATGTTGTTACTACAGATAGAAGTGATACTTTAACAGCAGATTATACATTTACCGGTAATGTAAACTTTAGTGGCGCCACAGTAACAGACGCCAACGTTGCACACTTAGGTGGCACAGAAACATTCACTGGTGATAAGACATTTACTGGCGCAGTTGACTTATCAGGCGCAACAGTTACAGATCCGACTGTAGTACATATTGCTGGAACAGAAACGATTACAGGCGACAAAACATTTACTGGTACAGTTGACTTAACAGGATCAACAGTAACAGCAACAACTCAAGCAAACAGCGATACAACAACTAAAGTTGCAACAACACAATATGTTGAAAACAGAATTGCAACAGTGTTAGGTGATGCACCAGCGGCATTAGATACTTTAGGTGAAATTGCAAATGCATTAATAGATGATAATAACATTGGTAACGTACTAACATCCAGTATAGCGGCAACAAATGCCAATGCTATATTCAAGCAAGGTAACGTTGCAATGACAGGTGACCTAGATTTAGGCACAAATAAAATTGTAAGTTTAGTAGATCCAACCGCGGCACAAGACGGAGCCACAAAGAATTATGTTGATACATCAAATGCCGATATGCAAACTTACGTCGACACAGCAAATACAAATATGCAAACTTACGTCGACACAGCAAATACTAATTTGCAAAGTTATGCAGATGTTGAAAAGGTAGACAAAGACTTTACAATTGGTGCTTCTTATTCGTTTAACTTAGGCACCAAACTTGCTAATGGACAAATAGTTAGTGCAGAGTACAGCGGGTTAGCCAATTCGGCTTCAGCAAACAACGAAGTATCATTTAGCAACTTAGATGATACACAGAATCTTTTCCTTAACACAATAAAGTTTGATCATCCATATGCAATACTACACGAAGGTGAGCAAACTGTAAGTGGAAAAATAAGCACATTATCAGGTGATGGCACAACTACTACTATTGTAACACCTGTAGCTCATAGAGTTACAACAGGCGAGTCATACACAATTAGTAATACTAGTGATTCAGCAACGCATGGAACGTTTATAGCAACTGTAGTTAACTCAACTACATTTACTGTGCTTAGTAGTTTTAATGGTTCAGCAACAGGTTCAGCAAGTTTAGTTGGATATACAGATTCGAACGCAACAGCAGATAACCAAAAAAGACAAGGTAACTTAACTGTACACGGTGGACTGACATTAAGTAGAGGTGAGGATGCTGGTGAAACAGAAGGCAGGAAACAAGGAGCGGGTACATTTACGTCACGTTCTACTATGATCCATGTTAAGTCTCCGGATGCGACATTTGCCGCTTCGCAGGCATTCTCGTCCAATGTACAGCAATTTCATTTTAAAGACACATTAGGAACACCTGGCGTAGAATCTGTAATGAGCTTTTCGGGGTCGAACGTATTTGTATTAACAGGTAGTAATGACTCTGCAGACACTTACTTAGGTTCAGAAGCAACTGGTAACATTAGTGCAGTTTCAGGGTATGCTAATACAGAAATAGGTGTGCCAAGAGCACATTACCAGAACTGGGGCAAGACCACTAAGTTTGTAGGTGACTTCGCTAACGTATCATTATACACAAATGTGTATGACAAGTCAACTGAATCAGACCAAGCAAATAATTCAGGTGATGGTAGTACATTTACTACTGGATCGAGACCGTTAGAAAGACTCACAGTTGATGGAGCAATACAGGTAGGACCGAGACATACACCTAATGACTTACTAGTTAACGGTACAATATTTTACGATAGAAATGATAACAAATTAAAAGGTGTACAGAACAATATGGTTATTGAACTTTCAGGTGAGACTGTAAGTACAATACACCCAGGTGATGGCACCGGCGACCAGCCATTATCACAAGCATTGAGTGGCTCAACATATTACTTGAAGCAACTATCCGGCGGCAACGGTATAAGCATGGCAAACAGTGGTGCTAACAGTTCAGACATAATTACAGTATCAACAGACGATTCGTATGTTAGAGGATTAATAAGTGGCTCAGGTAATGTAAATTATAATAGTACAACTGGTGCTATAAGCCAAGCCTTAACAACAACAGATATTTCAGAAGGCGACAACTTATACTTTACTAACGAAAGAGTAGACGACCGAGTAGGAGCATTAATTGTTGGCGGAGCAAACATCACAGCAACATATGATGATACTGCCGGCACATTAACTTTAGATGCAGACTTAGACGGCGATGTTACAAGTGTTGTAGCAGGTGCAGGTTTAATAACAGGCGGCACATCAGGTGACGTAACATTAGACATTGGCGCAGGCACAGGTATTACTGTAAACGCAAATGACATAGCAATAACAAATTCAGGTGTTACAACCGGTACATACGGTACTGCTTCACAAACACCAACGTTTACTGTTAATGCACAAGGACAATTAACAGCGGCAAGCCAACAAGCAATTAATATTACAGCATCACAAGTTAGCGACTTTAACGAAGCAGTGGAAGATAGAATAGGCAGTGGCTTTGTAGTAGGCGGCAGTAACATAAATGTAACATATAATGATGTTGCAAACTCATTTACAATTGATGCAGTTAATACAGGTGACGTCACAGCCGTTATAGCAGGTGCTGGTATGACAGGCGGCGGAAGTGCAGGAGACCTTACACTTAACGTTGTGGGTGGCACAGGTATTACTGCTAATGCAAACGATATAGAACTAGACTTTACAGAGTTTAGCACACTTGATATTACTGAAAATACAAATTTATATTATACGGATGCAAGAGCAGATGCTAGAGTAGACGCAGGATTTACTGCTAAGTCAACAAGTGATTTGTCAGAAGGTACTAATCTTTATTATACAGATGCAAGAGCAAGAGCGTCGGTAAGTGCAACACTTGGTACAGCAGGTTACGTGGAAGGCACAGGTGTGTTTAGCATACCAAGTACTACAGCACATATTTCAGAAGGTTCAAACTTATATTATACAAATGCTAGAGCAGATGCTAGAATTACAGCTGATACCGACATTGCAAGATTAGCCGGCACTCAGACGCTTACTGGTAATAAGACATTCTCTGGTAGCACACAAATAAATGCATTAAATATTGCAGGCAATTATGATTTACCGACCACAGACGGTAGTGCTAACGAAGTACTTACCACAGACGGAGCCGGTAACTTAACCTTTGCTGATGTAACCACAATTGGTGGAACAATCACAGGTGTGATAGCCGGTGCTGGTATGACTGGCGGTGGCGTTGCAGGATCAGTAACACTTAATGCAGTTGCCGGATACGGTATAGATGTAACAGCAGATGCTATAGCAGTTGGTAACGCAGACATTAGAGCATTAATTAGTGCTAGTGGCGATATTAGTTATGACAATAGTACTGGTATAATTAGTTTTACAGACTCAGACAGAAGTGATGCTACAATAAGAGGATTATTCAGTTCAAGTAACGGTATTACATATAATAGTTCAACAGGCGCCTTCCAAGCAAGAGAAGACCAAATACAACATGACAGTTTAGATGGTTACGTTGCAAATGAACATATTGATCACAGTACAGTAAGTATTACAGCAGGCGCTGGTTTAACTGGCGGTGGCGATATTACAACAGACAGAACAATCACTGTTGGAGCAGGTACAGGTATTACTGTAAATGCAAATGATGTTGCTGTAGACATGAGTGCATTTAGTACTAGTGATTTAAGTGAAGGCACAAACGAATATTATACAACTGCAAGAGCAAACAGTGCCATAGACACAAGAGTTACAAAAAGTTTCGTAGATGCGTTAAACGTTGATGCAGATACATTAGATAGTATTAATAGTGCAAGTTTCATGAGAAGTGACCAAAATGATACACATAGTGGTACAATTACTCCGAGCACAGATAACAGCGTTGACTTAGGAAGTGGCTCACTTAGATATAACGAAGTATACGCAGTAACATTCCAAGGTACAGCGAGTTCGGCACAATTTGCGGATTTGGCAGAAAGATATGTTGCAGATGAATCTTATGCACCAGGCACAGTTTTAGAATTTGGTGGAGCAAACGAAGTAACAGCAGTTACTAAAGAAGGCACACCAGCAATAGCAGGTGTTGTTTCAACAGATCCAGCATACTTAATGAACTCACAACTTGAAGGAGACACTGTTGTAGCAGTTGCTCTTAGAGGAAGAGTTCCGTGTAAAGTAATTGGCGCAGTTAGAAAAGGTGATGTACTCATAGCAAGTAGCAAAAAAGGTTTTGCCAAAGCGGCTCCGTTCAGAGGATACCAAACTCCTGCGGCAAGTATCGTTGGAAAGGCAGTTTCAGAAAATTTAACACACGGTGAGGCCGTCATTGAAATAGTTGTTTAAGGTTTTAAACACTATCATTTCCTAGTTTCTCGATAAATACTGTTTATAAATAAGGCGGGAGCCTTACTTTATGACTAGGCTTTCGACGGACTGTCTAGACTACATAAACGTAGAACATAAAAATAGGAAGAATACAATGGCCACAGCAATCCAATGGAGACGAGGTAACACTTCCCAAACTGCAAATTTTACAGGTTTGGTTGGTGAGATCACAGTCGATACAGATTTATCTACCGTTATTGTCCACGACGGCTCAACAAGCGGCGGACATAGGTTAGCAAAGTATTCAGAACTTTCAGCATTCGGTGATGGAGATATTACAAGTGTAGTAGCAGGTACAGGTTTATCTGGTGGTACTACTAGCGGTGACGCTACAATTAATATCGACAACACAGTTGTTGCAACATTAACTGATACTCAAACCTTAACAAACAAAACACTTACTAGTCCAGTTTTTAATACTGGCGTAAGCGGTTCAGCAATACTAGATGCAGACGATATGTCTGGTGCTAGTGCTACAACAGTTTCAAGTTCTGAAAGTGTTAAAGCATACGTTGATGCACAAACTACTGACGAAACAGCAGAAGGTTCAAGCAACCTTTACTATACGGCGGCTAGAGATACTGCACAATTTAATACAGATTTAGGAACTAAAGATACAGATGACCTTGCAGAAGGAACTACAAATCTTTACCATACAACAGCAAGAGCAAGAGGTGCTGTTAGCGGCGGTACAGGTATTACATATACGGAAGGTTCCGGTGTAATTGAACTTACTGACCAAAACCTTATTTCAGGTGTAACAGCAGGTTCAGGTTTATCAGGTGGCGGCGCCACTGGTAATATCACTGTTGCTTTAGACTATGAAAATTTAACAGGAAATTTAATACCAAGTGCTAACGTAACATACGACTTAGGTTCAACATCAATGATGTGGAAAGACATATATGTTGGTCCAGGCTCATTATATGTTAACGGACAAAAAGTATTAGAAGATGATGCTGGTACAATTACAGTTAGTGCTGACGTTAACCAAAACGTTGCATTAGTAACTTCAGGTACAGGTGACGTTGAATTAAACGCAGGCGGTACAGGTGTAATTAACGCACAATCAGACATGTTGTTTGATGCCAGCCAAACAATTGGTGGTACAGGCGGCTTAACACTTTCAAGTAATATTAACGCAAGTAGTAACTACATTAATAACGTAGGTACTCCAGCAGTTGCCGGCGATGCTACAAACAAAACGTATGTAGACGGTACATCATATATTACTGGCGGTGACGGTATTGATAACAATTCAAGCACGATCGAAGTTGATGCTACAGTTGTAAGAACAACCGGTGCTCAAACTATTGCTGGTGATAAAACATTCAGCAATGACGTAATATTTAACGGTGACTTCACTGTTAATGGTACAACGTCAACAGTTAATACTGAAACAATTTATTTAGAAGATAACATTATTACTTTGAACTACGGTACTTCCGGCGCTCCTACAGAGAACGCAGGTCTTACAGTTGACAGAGGTACTAGTGCAGATGTAAACTTACAGTGGAATGAAACAAGCGACCAGTGGGAATTTACCGCAGACGGTAGTGCATATACTAAGATTGCAGAATCAACAACAGACTTATTAGAAGGTACTAATTTATACTATACAACAGCACGTTGGGATAGTAAAATGACATCAGCTGATACAGATGATTTAAGTGAAGGTTCAACTAATCTTTATTATACAGATGCAAGAGCAAGAGCGGCAATTAGTGTTGCTGGTGACTTATCTTATAATTCCAGTACTGGTGTAATTACTTTTGTTAACGATGCAGGTGATATCGAAAGCGTAGGCGCTGGAACAGGTCTAACAGGTGGCGGTACATCAGGTGATGTTACATTAGCAGTTAGTCCTAGTTACATTAAAGGATTATTTAGTGCAAGTGGTGACCTATCTTACAGTGACGGTGTGTTTAGTTTTACTAATGACGCAGGCGACATTGAAAGTGTATCCGCTGGAAATGGTTTAACAGGCGGTGGTACTACTGGTGCAGTTACATTAGCATTAAGTGATTCACACGTTTTAGGACTACTAAGCGGTGGCACAGGTATTACATATGATGATAGTACTGGTGAAATTGCACTTACAGATACTGGTTACTTAACAGGTGTTACAGCAGGAAACGGTTTAACAGGTGGCGGCACAAGTGGCACACCTACAATAGCACTAAGCGACTCGCATGTAAGAGGATTAATTAGTGCAGGCGGCGACTTATCATATAACAGCACAACTGGTGTAATTAGTTTTACTAATGACGCAGGAGATATTAGTAGTGTTGTAGCAGGTACATTGTTAGACGGCGGTGGTACATCAGGTGATGTTACATTAAACGTTGACCTTTCAGAACTACCAGATATGACAGCGGCAGTTGTTGGTTCATCAGACGAACTAGTAATATTAGATTCAGGTGTACAAAGTAGAAAACTTATTAGCGAAATCACACTAAGCGACTTTAGTAATGACTTAGGTAACTATGGTGGTTGGACATCTAACGTTGGTGACATCACTAACGTTGCGGCTGGTACAGGTTTATCAGGTGGCGGAGCAAGTGGAAGTGTTTCACTAGCATTAAGTCATTTAGGCATTGAAGGGTTATCAGATCCAAACGACGATAGAATGATGTTCTGGGACGATAGTTCATCTGCTATGGGTTGGTTAGATGCTGGTACAGGTTTAAGTATTAGTGGTGCAACTATGTCAGTGAACATGGGTGCGTTTAGTACTTCAGACTTATCAGAAGGCTCAAACCAATACCACACTAGTGCAAGAGTTAATACACTTATTGACGCAAGAGTTACTAATTCTTATGTAGACGCATTGAATGTAGATGCAGATACATTAGACGGAATTAATAGTTCAAGTTTCATGAGAAGCGATGCGGCAGATACACATAGTGGTACAATTACTCCAAGTTCAGACAACAGCATTGACTTAGGAAGTGGTTCACTTAGATATAACGAAGTATACGCAGTAACTTTCCAAGGAACAGCAAGTTCGGCACAGTTTGCGGATTTGGCTGAGAAATACGAAAGCGATGAAGAACTTGAAGCAGGAACAGTTGTATGTTTCGGTGGAGAGAAAGAAATAACAGCATGTGAACAAGAAGCTCATCATAGTGTAGCAGGTGTCATTAGTACAGACCCAGCATACATGATGAACGCAGGCGCAGAAGGTCAGTATGTAGCATTAACAGGAAGAGTACCTACTAAGGTTACTGGTCCAGTTGCTAAAGGTGACTTGCTTGTAAGTTCAAGTGTTAAAGGTCATGCTAAAGCAGATAACAACGCACAGGCAGGTAGAATCATTGGTAAAGCAGTTGGTTCAAACGAAGCAGGCGAAAGTGTTATTGAAGTTTTAGTTAACATGATGTAAAGAATCCTTACTACCTTAGGGATCGTGCTTAGTTGCACACTAAAAAGGGAGCAGAAATGCTCCCTTTTTTATTGACTGTGCGTCAAGAAACTCTAGACAATATGTTTTCCATATTACCAGATTTCATTAATGAGTCAAATTTTTCGAAGTAGTCAGATGCCGTGTCACGTAATGGACGAGTTAATCTGGCTACTATTCCTAATGGATTCGCCATGATACTTTCTCCTATTGTATGTACACACATGTAAAACATGCTTGGGGTAACCTCACCTCTAATGAGGAATGTTACAACTAATCAAACTCTATGTTACAGTTGTGTTACAGAAGTATTTATGCAATAGTTAATTTTTGGTGTAAAATACTAGTGGCAGTATTCAAAAAAAAGTTTAAAAAACGATAAATACATTTACATAAATTATACATACAACACATCACACATTCTATATAAAAACAATAAACACATAGGTGGAGTAGATGGAAGACATTTTTAAGTTAATCGGCGAAGTGGGTCTACCAATTGCCGGTTCCCTCACGATGGGATTTTTTATATTTCTCATAATCAAACAAATGCTTGCCGGCATAGTCGGACAAATAGAAACTCTCACGATGTTTTGTAATAGTTTAGAAAACAGAGCAAGAACAATGAGTAATGAAATGATGAAAATTGATTTGCTTGTAAGCAGTGCATTAGACCTCAGACCAGATATAGATAGAATTGCGAGAGCAGAAAACTTTGTGGAAGATGGCAAATTAGATGTTAGGAGAGATTAGTGGATATAGCTCAACTTATTTCAGACCACGGCTACCCAGTAGTCGCTACAGTTGGACTAGGCTATTTTATTTTTTATGTATGGAAATTTATCGGCACAGAGATTAAACCTGCTTTAGGACAAATGCACATGGCACTGATTAGAGTCATTGATCAAACTAGAATGCTTGACCAAGACATGATTAGATTACAACAAAAAGTAAATGTTGTTTTAGAATATAGAGCAAGGCAAGCCGTATTAGAAGACGCAGAAGAAAAAGAGGCACTACTAGAGTTAAAAAAACAGGATGTTAAAAAATGAATAAGGTATTAATGATAGCAGTTGGATATGTTATGATTGCTTTTACAGCCAATGTACAAGCAGACCAACTAGTACATAAATTTAAATCTCCTAGTTTCAGCGGAATAGGCACTGGAGCACACTACCTAACGATTGAAAATCAGGAAAAAAGTCGCAAAGACAAGATTAGAGATGACATAGAGTCAGCACTCAAGGCGGCAGAACGTGAAGAATCTAACAGCACGATAAACAAATTTATTAGAAATTTAGAAAGTAGAATATATGCACAGATATCAAAAGGATTAGTTGATAGTATGTTTTGTGATCCAGAAACAGTAGTAGAATGTACGGGTTCAGATTCAGGTGATTTTACTATTGAAGGTAACAACGTTTCATACCAGATTGTATTAAACGACGATGGATTAGAAGTTATGAGATTAACTATTGTAGATCCTGATGGTTCTATAACTCAGATTGAGATACCAATCGGTATCGGAAGTATTGGCGGCGGATAATGAAAAACTTTAGTTTGACTTTTGCCTTAGCGGCACTATTGCTAACTTCTGGGTGCGCCAGCATTGCCATTCCTGGTGATGAAATATGCAATACAAATTTTTTAGAGTGTGTGGAGGAACCTAAACAAGTAGAATTACCTACTTATAGAAAGTTGCGTTATCTTCCTCCAGCAGAAACAATGCCAGTAGTGGCAGTATACAAGTTTGACGACTTAACAGGACAAAGATTAAGCACAGACGGGGCGGCAAGTTTTAGTACAGCAGTTACCCAAGGTGCAAAAGATTTATTAATCGATGCTCTTAAGGCGGCAGGAGCCGGCAAAGATCCGAAAGGTACTTGGTTCCGTGTTGTTGAGAGAGGATTTGGATTAGATAACTTAGTGCGAGAAAGGCAAATTATTCGTAGTACAAGAGAATCGTATGCGAATGAGGAACAGCCCGCACAACAAGTACAGCCATTATTATTTGCTGGGATGATATTAGAAGGCGGCGTCGTTGGTTACGACTCTAATATAGAAACAGGTGGCTCAGGTGCAAGATACTTGGGTATTGGGACAACTAACCAATACCGAAGAGATAGTGTAGTGGTATCATTAAGAGCAGTTAGTACATTAACTGGGGAAGTGATATTGAACGTACAGACATACAAGACCATTCTAAGTGTCGGGCAAGCCGGCGATGTGTTCAAGTTCCTTGACATGGACACTAAATTGCTCGAAATAGAAAGCGGTTTGACAGAAAATGAGAGTGTAACATGGGGAGTTCGGTCAGCGATTGAAGCCTCTGTTTTAGCTCTTGTAGAACAAGGTGATGAACGAGGATTTTGGAAGATTGTTTATCCTGAAAATTGGGACGAACAAGTTGCAGAACAGGAACAGGCTTATTGGATGAAAGTTTCCGATAAGATAGCTGAACCTATGAGTGAAGCACAATCTGAATTCGAGAATGACGAGTCAATTGTAAAACAAATTTTTTACAAAAAAGACTCTTAAAAAATAAACCATATATGGAGTAAGTTATGAAGACTAAAAGTTTTTCTTTTAAAAACACAATATTAACCGTCTTCGCTATAACAGGGATATTATCAATGGATCTAGCATCTGCTGATAATGAAGTATTGATAGATCAAGTTGGAGACAACTTAACGTTAACAATTCTACAGGCAGGCTATGGAAACAGTTTGTCAGGTGATACAAATCAGGGAACTGATTTGACTCTCACCGGTGGTAGTTTAATTGTTGATCTAATCCAAGACGGTAACTTGAACGAGATGTTTGGTTCGTGGGTACTTGATGGGTCAGGTTCTAGTGTATTAGATTTTTACTTTCAAGGAAATAGCAATATTTGGGATATGAATATCGGTGCCACAGGTAGTGGCGACTATACTGATATCCTTTCAAATATTACTGGCGACAGCAATATTTTTGATATTGATATAGGCGGAAACGCTACGGCTGAAAGTTCAAACATGGATTTACTTATACTAGGTTCAAGAAATGATTTTTCCACTAGTTTTACAAACAGTAAAGTCTGGGCCTCGGGTTCAGGAAACAACTCTACTGGTACACAAACTATGGCAGGAATAGTTATTGATTCTAGTTATAATACTTGGAACTTTGATATTACGGGTGATGATAATGCGTTTGCAACGTTGCAAAACGGAAATGACTCGCATGTCTTAACTGTAGAATTAGAAGGTAGCGATGGCGATTTTCAATTTATACAAAATATGACAACAACATGTACACCAGCATGTAATGGTGTTATAAATTTAGAATTGGACAGTGAAAATGCGTCAGTTAGTATTAAACAGACAGACTAAGTTATTAGCATTATTGTTGATAGCAACATTTAATGTGCAAGCCTCCGCTGAGTCGATTGGCGGAGTGCTTGAACAGTCTGGTAGTGTAGCACAAATACAACGAGATAGAGAAAACATACCAGCCGTACTAGATGAAAGTATAGCCAGTATGGATGAAGTAGAAACAAAGAACGGCAGATTAAAAATTAAATTTGTTGACGACACACTAGTAAGTTTAACAGAACACACTTATATGGTTATAGACGAGTATGTGTATGACCCAAATCCTAGTAAGAGCAAAATGGCTTTAAATTTTGTATCAGGTACAGCAAGGTTTGCCACAGGCGGATTAGGTTTAGTACCTAGGGAAAATATACAAATACAAACTCCTACAGCCAGTATTGGTATTAGGGGAACAGATTTTACTACCACAGTAGATGAACTGGGTAGAAGTTTGGTAATATTATTACCAGATGAGAATTGCACAGACAAGGTTAAATTAGAAGAAGGCTGTGCTCCAAGCGGAAGTATAACAGTTACAAATGATGGCGGTACCCAAGTACTAACAGAAGCATATCAGGCAGTAATGGTAAGCACCTTTGAAACTATACCTACAACACCTGTTGTGCTAACCGATTTAAATTTAAATATGATAGACAATATGTTTATTGTAAGTGAGCCAGCAGAGATTACTGTGGCAAAAGATGAACAAATACAGGAACTACAAGGTGACGCAGGATTACTAGACTTCAACGGACTTGATGCTGATGCACTAGAGATTGAAAGTTTAGATGACAACACAAGAGACAACTATGAATTTACAGAGTTGGACATAAACTTTCTAGATGTTGAATTTTTGAAAGACTTGTTAACCATACTAGAAGATAACATTGATTCTTTGGGTAACGAATTAGATGACAATAGTGGAGACGGAACAGACAAACTGATAGGAACAAGATTTGGTAATGACCCAAATACACAGTTTAATAGTTTTGCAGAATACGATGGAAAAATATTTTTATTAAGACAAATATCAAATACTATTGGAATTAAATTAGAAAAAGGATCAACTGCAAGAGTTGAAATATTTGACGAAGATAACGGAGAGGACTTAATATGCCTAAACAGTTGTGATGGCATATACATAAGCATAACACAAAATGATTAAAAAAATATTATTAATACTTACGATGTGTGTACTTACAGGACAATTATATGCACAGGATAACGAAACAAATATAGCTCAACAAGGGGACAATGTTATTATAAACGTTTTACAACAAGGATACGATAACAGTATAGATGTTGATTTAGGTCTCGCAAGTGGCGATTCAGGCAATGAATTTGAAGTAAAACAATACGGCAACGACAACAACGTATTTCTTAGTGTGGGTGGAAATA
>OCVQ010001169.1_pt1 | contig 20872 bp, 19 predicted proteins | sample 1539061 | NCBI WGS metagenome assembly OCVQ01 (sample SAMEA3355526, study PRJEB22509) | marine metagenome | biome: marine; feature: river plume; material: water | place: USA | collected 2010-08-08 | depth 0.5 m | reverse complement strand
AAAATCTAAAACAATTCAGATTTCTAGTACTTAGAAAACTAAATTATGCGTTTGCGTTCATGTTGTCTAAGACATCCATAACACCTTTAACAGCTTCAGCTGAATCGACAAGCAAAGCGCGTTCAGCTTCGTTTAATTGTAATTCGATGATTTTTTCGATGCCGTTTTTACCCAATACAACAGGTACACCTAAGTAGATGTCCGACATGCCGTATTCGCCTTGCAACCATGCGCAAACTGGGAAAATGCGTTTTTGATCGCGGACAACCGCTTCTACCATTTGAGCTGCTGCGGCTCCTGGAGCGTACCAAGCGGATGTGCCGAGCAATTTAACGATCTCGCCGCCACCAAACTTAGTGCGCTCAATGATTTCGTTGAGGCGCGCTTCATCGATGAGTTCGGTAACTGGAATACCACCTACAGTGGTGTAGCGAGGTAGCGGAACCATGGTGTCGCCGTGGCCACCCATCAATACAGCTTGGATGTCTTTAGGCGAAACATTGAGTTCTTCGGCTAAAAAAGCACGGTAACGTGCGGTATCTAAGACACCCGCCATACCAAATACACGAGAAGATGGCATGTTGGCATTTAAGAATGCGCAGTAAGTCATGACGTCTAACGGATTGGATACAACGATGATAATGGCGTTTGGCGAGTATTTCACGACGTTTTCGGTCACGGTCTTAACGATACCAGCATTGGTTGCGATAAGGTCGTCACGAGACATTCCTGGTTTGCGCGGCAAACCTGAGGTAATGACAACAACATCTGAATCTGCAGTACGCGCGTAATCATTGGTCGAACCAACCGTACGAGAATCATAAAGGTTAATGGGGGCTGTTTGCCAAATATCGAGCGCCTTGCCTTCGGCAAAACCTTCTTTGATATCGAGCAATACAATTTCATTGGCGATCTCACGGGTAGCCAATACATCGGCACAGGTCGCTCCTACGTTTCCTGCACCTACAACAGTTACTTTCATTTGTCTTGTTTTTAAATGGATAAAAGCTTTGCGAGACGAATTTACGCATAGTTCACAAAAAAATGATTTTTTTTATCGTGAATTACAGAATGTGTGGCCAACATAGGCAACCCTCTGCTTAGCTTTGCGTTAAGTAAATATTGAAAATTGGAGCAGCAAGACAACTTAAAACAAATAGTAGAGGGGTGCCTCAAAGGTGAGCGTCGCTCACAAGAGCGCCTGTTCACTATGTTTTACGGTAAAATGCTAGCTGTCAGTATGCGCTACATCGGAGAGCGCGACAGCGCGCAAGAAGTGCTTCAAGTTTCATTTTTAAAGGTCTTTGACAAATTGGAACATTTTGATTTTTCTGGCTCGCTCGAGGGCTGGATCCGCAGAATTGTATCAAATACAGCCATAGACCACTTGCGCAAAGCCAAAAAAGACCCTTTTTTGTCTGACCAAGACAACGACTTCAAATCCATGGCAGCTGACCCGATGCAAGAGCAGGAACTCCTCGAACACACACAGCTCAAAGCTGAAGTAGCTCAAAAAGCCATTGAAAAACTCTCTCCAGCTTACCGTACTGTTTTCAACCTGTACGTCATAGAGGAGCGCAGCCACAAGGAAATCGCAGCCATTCTTGGCATTTCTGAAGGCACATCAAAATCCAATTTGGCAAAAGCAAAAATGAATTTGCAACGCCTTTTAAAAGAACAATTTATACTGATCGAAAAACGATGAAAGATCAATTTGAAACAAAAATAAAGTCACTCGTAGAAGATTTCTCCTACGACTACGACCCCAAAGCTTGGGATGCGCTTTCCAAAAAGCTACCAAGAGCCAACGGAGGCCTCTCTTGGTTGGGTAAAATCGCTATTGTCGGAATTCTTTCTATCGGCTTATTGTCTATATGGTACAATCTGAATCCAAAAAACGAACGTTCCAACAACACTGCGCAAGTAGTAAAAAATAAAACCCAAAATTCGGAGAAAACGAACCAATTATCGACACAAACAGTACAAAAAAGCCACACCCCAACGAAGACTTACGCAAACCAAAACAATCCAAGTGTTCCTCCAAACAACACTGCCATCGAAGGTCTAACGCCATTTACGCAAGAAGTCATTTTTAACCCCGATTTGGATTTAACGCCTCTTGCGCTTGGTCAGCAGCATGCCTCAATGCCTATTGTTAGTGAATCTTTTCATGACGACGGAGGTCAAATGCCTCAAGTTCAAGAACGCCTTTATCCGCTTGATATGCCAAGTATATCGTCAACGCCATGTAAAGGCCCTAAGATCATGCTCGATGCCGACGCCATCAATTACGAAGATGGTACGCCGCGCATTCATGTCACCGCTGAAACCATGGCGAGCGACCTCATTTGGAATGTAAATGGCACGGTCATCAACAAAAAGAACAAAAGTTTTGACCTCTTGGCCTTTAAAGGGCAAACCTATACCATTACCGCTGAAGGCCAATTAGATGGTTGCAAGAGCAGCGAAACCATCAAAATTACAGCCAACGAAGACTACAACTTGCTTGCAGTCAATGCGTTTAATCCACAATCCAGAGACGAGCGCAATGCGACTTTCATGCCTTATGCCCTTACTATCCGAGATGTTCAATTTAATATGGTCATCCTCGACCCAGATAATGGCGCAGTGGTTTTCAAAAGTTCGGATGCTCAAAACGCTTGGGATGGCATAGACCAACGCACTGGGCAAATGGTTACTGCGAACAAAGCTTATATTTGGAAAGTAGTTTTGCAAGAAACACTCCCGGGAGAAAAATCGACGTATTCAGGCACAATCGTTCGGATTTAGCCCTTTTCAACTCAGCGGAATTGCTTACATTTGTTCAGCACGAACCAACGTGAGCCCGCATGAGCATCATCAACTTACTGCCCGATCATATCGCCAACCAAATTGCTGCCGGAGAGGTGATTCAACGACCTGCTTCAGTGGTCAAAGAACTCCTTGAAAACGCAGTTGATGCTGGTGCTACGCATATTCAATTGATTGTCAAAGATGCCGGCAAAACGCTCATACAAGTACTCGACAACGGCAATGGCATGGATTCCCAAGACGCCGAAAATTGTTTCTTGCGCCATGCCACCAGCAAACTACAAACAGCCACAGACCTCTTTGCCCTACAAACCAAAGGATTTCGCGGAGAAGCGCTCGCTTCTATTGCCGCTATTGCGCACGTTTGTCTCAAAACCAAACAAGAAAATCAAGACACCGGAATTCAAATCGAAATAGAAGGTAACCAAATCAAAAATCGCCAAGAAGTCATCTGCAATAAAGGGGCATCTTTCGAGGTCAAAAACCTTTTTTATAATGTTCCTGCAAGGCGCAATTTCTTGAAGAGCGACGCCATTGAGCTCGGCCATATCCAAACTGAATTCGAACGCGTGGCACTCGCTCACCCAGAACTCCATATGAGTTTTCAGCACAACGGCCAAGATATCCTTCAACTACCTGCGGGCAATAGCCGCATGCGCATTGCCGCTATTTTTGGCAAAGGCAGCAATGAAAAACTGGTACCCATAGAAGAGCAAACCGATATCGTTCGCGTCAACGGTTACATCGGAAAACCCGAAATGGCCAAAAAAAGCAGAGGCGAACAATACCTGTTTGTGAATCAACGCTTTTTCAAAGATCCCTACTTCCATCACGCCATCACCAAAGCATACGACGGCATGATCAGCGAAAAACACCACGCGAGCTACTGTATTTTTCTCGAGGTCGATCCTCAGAAAATAGATGTGAATATCCACCCGACGAAAACAGAAATCAAGTTTGAAGAAGATCGCTTTATCTATTCCATTCTCTTGAGTAGCGTTCGCCAAGCTTTGGGTAAACACAATATTTTTCCAACCTTAGATTTTGAGTCCGAAAGCGCTTTTGAAGTGCCCTCTGAGGTCCGCAAATCCGAACCTGTTGCCCCACAAATCAGCGTCGATCCGTCTTATAACCCTTTTCAAAGTACAAGCGCCAGTGCTCCGAGGGGCAACAACCAAAATTACAGCAACGCACTTCGACAAGAGGGTTTTGGCAGCACGCCGCCAAGTCCTGAAGACTGGCAGCAATTTTACCAAATTGAGGAACAAACTTCCGTTCAAAATGAAACCATTTTTGAGGAAGATACCCAGGTTAAACAATTTCTATTACACGACAAATACCTCGTAAGCCCTACAAAATCAGGCTTCCTCTTTATTGATATCCGACGCGCCAAAAACCGCATTTTATTCGATGAACTCATTCAGCATTTTGTTGCCCAACCACTTGCTTCGCAGCAATTGCTCTTTCCTATTGAAAGAACCCTTGCCAAAGAAGCCAAGCTCACTTGGCAAAGTCAAAAAAACCTTTGGACGCAACTTGGTTTTGGCTTTGAAATAAGCGAAGATCAACTTCAAATCATGGCCGTACCTGCCTTGCTTTCCGCTGTAGACTTAGAATATTGTATCGATGAACTTACGGCTGCAGCCACCTACAGCGATATTGAAAGTGGTGATATCGCCCACTTTATTGTCGCCAAGCTCGCGTTTATCGGCTCCAAAAATTACAGTATTCAACATAACGAAGAAGTCGAACATTTCATCGATACACTCTTTCAAAGTCCGCAACATACTACTACCCCCAATGGAAAACCAATTATGTTCACCTTGGGTTTTGAAGAATTAGCCAAAAAACTCTAGTCATGTTTCAGAACCTCCCGCAAGTCACCAAAAATATACTTCTGCTCAATATCGCATTTTTTGTAGCGAGCCTCATCTTGAGAAGCCAAGGCCTTGACCTAGAAATGACACTCGGTGCACACTACATTAATTCGCCATTTTTTGAGCCTTATCAAGTAGTGACGCATTTTTTCATGCATGACAGCGGCAATTTTCTTCATATTTTCTTTAATATGTGGTTGTTTGTCATGCTCGGTGCCTACCTCGAAAATATTTGGGGACCAAAGCGCTTCTTCATCTTCTATTTGGTCAGTGCAATGGGAGCCTTCGCCTTGTACAACATGATCGGATTCATCGAAATCATGCAACTCAAGTCCATGCTCGCCAAAGAATTTGACCTCGAACAATTTGATTACTTTCTCAAGCACAGTGTCAATCTGAACAGCGATCTCGTGGGGCAAATCAAAGCCTATATAAGTGAAAACGATATCCGAGTAAGCCCTAACCTCGAAAATTACCTGCAGAAATCCATTACGCCTATGGTTGGGGCCTCTGGGGGTGTTTTCGGCATCATGACTGCTTTTGCTATTTTGTTCCCCAATACAGAGTTTCGAATTTATTTTGTGCTACCAGTGAAGGCCAAATACCTTGTTTCGGCCTATGTTCTATGGGAATTATACCTTTCTTTTCAGAACCCCACCGGCGATAACGTCGCACATCTTGCCCACATTGGCGGAGCACTCGCAGGAGCAATCATGGTGCTCGTTTGGCGCAAACAAGACCGTTCAAATTTTTGGTAATGAATCCGCTCATCGAACAGCTAAAATACCAATTCAAAAGTGGCACCATGACTATTCGCTTGGTGTTGGCTAATGTGCTTGTTTTTATCTTGATTCAGCTCTTAAATATACTCGAGCGGCTACAAATTTTTGGGATCCCCAAAGTACTAACCAGCGATTACTTCAGCCATTATTTTTTTGCACTTCCTGTCGGAGGCTCCGGATTCACACCCTGGACATTCATCAGCTCTTTATTTGCGCATTTTTCATTATGGCATTTGCTAGGCAATTTGCTTTTCTTGTATTTTGCAGGAAGCACCTATGAACGATTTTTTGGTGCACTACGACTTTTGCAATTATATGTTCTGGGGGGTGTAGCCGGTAATTTTACCGAAATACTTGCCCATTCTATTTTTCCTGCGCTGCAAATAGGCAATGTTTATGTGCTCGGGGCTTCGGGTTCTATCATGGCTATATTTATGGCCTTGGCTTTTTCACAACCTCAATTGAAAGTGCAACTTTTTGGTGTCATTCCGTTGCGCATCTATATGCTCGCTCTCTTTTTCTTTTTGAAGGATTTATCTTCAATTGGTACTGCCGACCAAATTGCGCATTTTGCCCATATTGGCGGAGCGCTTTTCGGCATTTGGAGTATTCAGCAATTCTGGCACATCCGCCTATCTCGACCTTGGCTTGGCATTCAATGGAAGAAAAGTAGCAGCAATTTGAAAGTCAAGAAAGGTGGTCGTCCGCTCACCGATGATCAGTTCAGAGCCAGCAAACAAGCCCGTCAAGAGCGCCTAGATACCATCTTGGATAAGATTTCAAAAAAAGGCTATGACGCATTAAGCAAAGAAGAAAAAGACTTTTTATTTCAACAAAGCAAAGATGTCTAAGAAGCTTTTTAAATTACTCTCAACGCCGTTTAAATTGGCGACCGCTCTGAGCCTGATTTGCTTGCTTTTGAGCTATCTAGCGCCGTATATTCATCCGGCAACAATTCCTTCACTGCCCTTCTTTGGATTGAGTTACCCTATTTTTCTGACCCTCACTTGTATTTGGTTCGTTATTTGGGCTATTTTTCGCTCTAAATGGGCAATTTACTGCCTAATCACGTTGCTCATAGGTGGTAAACTTCATTTTCGCAATTTCTCGTTGCGTGAAAGCAACTCAGATTTAGTTGCGCAAAAAGGACTCAAAGTGCTCAGTTATAACGTCAGGTTGTTTGATCTATTTAATCCTTCCTTTGGCGCGGCACTTGAATCCAGAAATGAAATTTTTCGTTTTATTCGTGCCGAACAACCAGATGTACTTTGTCTTCAAGAATTTTACCGCCAAGACCAACCTACCGATTTTGAAGTCATGGACTCCCTGAATGTCATCATGAAAACACGTGACTATCACGAGCGCAGTGCGCACAAGCGCCGCACCAGAGAAAATTACGGCATTGCATTGTTTTCAAAATACCCCATGATTGCACGTGGAGATGTGATGTTTGAAACCCAAGGAGTGCAAGATTTCAATTACTGTATTTTTGCAGATATCGTCAAAGCGCGCGACACTTTCCGCATCTACAACGTGCACTTACAGTCTATTCGCCTGCATACAGATCCGAACATCGAAGGAGAAGAAATGCAAACATACGGTAGCAAAAAAGGCGCTATTGCTGTTTACCGTAAATTGCGAAGTGCTTTTGAAAAACGTGCTTATCAAGCCAGACGCGTGGTAGAACACCTCAAAACCTCTCCGTATCCCGTCATCGTATGTGGCGATTTCAACGACACGCCCATGTCTTATACCTACAATCAATTCCAATTGCTCCTCCTCGATGCTTTTCGTCAGAGTGGGCTCGGCTTGGGCAGCACCTATGTTGGTAGGTTACCAGCAGGGCGCATCGATTATCTTTTTTACAGTGCAATGCTCAGTGTCTCGCACTTCAAGATTCAAAAACAAACCCGCAGCGATCACCGTGCGGTGAGCTGTGTTTTTCATCGCCCAAACCCATGATTGCACTCATTGACTGCGGCAGTTCTAAAACACCCCAAATTGCAACTCAACTTGAAGAATACACAGATGTTCAGGTCATTGGATTAATGGATTTCAAGGCCGAGCAGCTAGCGCAATTTGAAGGCGTGGTATTGTCTGGCGCCCCCATTCTACTGACTGAAATAGACCCCACACCCTATTTACAACACCTTTCCTGGATCCAAACCTGCGACAAACCTATTCTTGGCATCTGCTTCGGACATCAGATCATTGGACTGCTCCATGGAGCGCGCATCTCCAAAATGCGCGAAGACCGCCAAATGCAAGAGATTGAAATCATTAAGGACGACCCCTTATTTGAGCGACTTCCCGATGTTTTTGAAATGCAAGAAGACCACTGCGAGCACATTTCTGTTCCGAAAGGCTTCGATTTACTCGCATGCTCAGATGCCTGCATTAATGAAGCGATGAAGCACCGGGATAAACCACATTATGGCGTACAGTTTCATCCAGAAGTATCGGGAAATTATGGGCATGTATTGCTCGCCAATTTTGCGAACATAGCGATGGGCTAATTACTTGCCAGCTATCTGATGCAGACGCTGTTTGTCGATCACAAATATTTTTCGGGTTTGCACCTCGATGATCCCTTCTTCTTTGAAATCTTTGAGCAAGCGGATGAGCGTTTCGGTAGCAGTTCCTACGAAATTGGAGAGGTCTTCGCGGCTCAAGTTGATGGGTTGGTTGTCAAAAACATCCATAAGAATGAGCATGGTGAAAGCCAGTCGTTCACGAACAGATTTTTGTGCCATATTGGTAATGAAATCTGCGCGATCGGCAAGTTCTTTGGAAAGTTCTTTAATGATGCCGTTGCGCAATACCGGATTGCTGTCCATCATATTGAGAAAATCATCTTTGCTAATGAAGCAAATATTGCTCTCTTCGAGGGCTTCAGCTCCGACTTTATAGGGTTCTTCGGTAAACATCGCTCTAAAGCCTACCATTTCTCCGGCCTTGGCAATATGTATAATTTGTTCTTTGCCTTCATCTCCACGCTTGAAAATCTTAACCAATCCTTGATTGATGCAAAAGACACCTCGCGGAAAAGAGCCTTCTAAGAAAAGCGCTTGATGTTTTTTGTAGTAATTGCAGCCACGATGAGAATTGAGGTGCTCGAGTTCATCTGAACACAAATGACCAAGCAAAGAATTTTGCCTTCCGACGCAGGTTTGGCAAGTCACAAATTTGTGCGATTTATCGAGCATTGGCTAGAATTGTTCATTCAAAAGTACGAAATAACGCTTTCTTTCTAAACAGTTCTAAAAGCTACCAACAAAAAAAGGAGACCGAAGTCTCCTTTTTCAATGTAGTGTAACAGGTATTACATTTTGATAAACTTAGCAGTATCGGTTTGCTTACCTGAGCTGAATTTGACGATGTAAGTACCGTTTGGTAGGTCAGCGCTATCGATGCTGATTTCTTGGGTGCCATCGGACATTTGGAGGGTTTTGGACCACACCAAACGACCTGTGATTGCGTAAACCTGGATTTCAACTTTACCACTTTGCGCTAATTCAAATGCAAGTGTCGTGTTGTCACGGGTTGGATTTGGATACGTACGCAATTTTGTTTTGAATGGTGCACCTGGCGTACCTGAATTATTGTTGGTACTTAAATACTGTGTAGTTCTCCAGATACCACGACCAAAGGTTCCGAGGTAAATTTCACCAGGGCGGCCATTGCCTTCGTCGAAGGAACGCCAGTTCTGACGAACTTCATAGACAGGTGTACCTTCAAAACCAGTAGAGGCATTTTCCCAAGTTGCACCGCCGTTTTCAGAAACCCACGCACCACTTGAAGTACCTACAACTAAGATATCTGGATCATTGCGATCGATGATGCCATCGTAAGTAGCAATTCCAGAAACTATGGCGCCTAAGTTTGTAAATGTAGGAGCAGTTGCAGTGGCATTGTTGGTGCGTTTGTTGGTTCCGTTGAAACCTGCAAAACAGACGAGGTCGTTTTCATTATTCGGATTGATGGCTATACCTTCATAAGAAGTATTGGTGATTTTTGTGAGGGTCGTTGCCGTCGGAGGGGTAGTGTTGGCACCTTGGGTGACATAACCAGCCTTGGAGGCAAAGCTAGGATCGCTGGTGTAGATATCCCCGAGGCCATCTAGACGCCAAACGCCATTGCCAGCACTGATATAACAGTGATTGAGGTCACGAGAAAACTCGACGTCAACAGAGTTGAACAAACCACCGCCAATGCCTTTTGCCAAACACAACCAACCTGGGTTCGTAACGGAGAAGCGTGCAGCATTGCGCGTACCCCAAAGCTCTCCACCGTTTGCGTTGACGTAAACCATGAACCATGATTGGTATGGGTCTGCGATGCGGAGTGTGTCCCAGGTTACGTTAAAGATCACGGTATCTGAACCCATTTCGATGGTTTCACCGGTAGCGTTGTTGATACCGTAATTGACATTGTTTACCGTTAAAGAAGGATCGTAGTAAAGCGTGTCGTCAAAATAGAGATTGGTTGCTGCTGAAATTGTGATGGTATCACCTGAAGCCAAAGATGGAATTCGGAGTAAGTCACCAGCGTCATAATTCTTTTTAGGAATGAAGGTAACGGAATCTTTAGAATTTGGATCGAAGTATTCTGCAAAGAACAATTCCGTGTGGAAAGGGTGATTTGGACTACCGTCTGTTCCTGGTGCGTCATAGGTACCTGGTAAATTCGGACTGAAGTTGGTCCAGTTTACACCGCGATCTCCTGAGCGTGAGATGCTATTGTAGTAAATAGAGGAGAACATTACGCTTGGGTTGAAGAAAGAGATTTCACATTCAAAACCGTCGCCGCCATTTACTTCACGAAATTCGTGATAGGTAGATAAAGTAAAGTCGTTGTAGAGTGTACCGTTGTCTTGTGTCCCACCCATTACTCGGCCTCCTGCATCAAAAGCGATACCGTAAAACTGAGTGACGTTGTAACCGCGGTTGGCTGGATACCAATTTTGACCCTTGTCATTGGAAATACCGATACCACCGTCGTTACCAACATAAAAACGATTGTTGTTATCCCATTTCATTTCGTGATTGTCGGCGTGTACGTATGTTGGTGAGCTTGGGTTGACAAACCAAAGAGAGATTTTCTCAAAACCACCAGAAGGCGGGTTGTTCACGGTTTGTTTCCATTCCCAAACATCGATTCCACCGATGAGGAGTCTTTCGTTGTCGGTTGGGTCTACAGAAATGATACTGTTGTATGTTCCTTGATCGCGGTAGATGTCGAATTCATTTGGCGGACCTGAAGGACCAACAAATTGGTTCCAAGTTTGGCCATTATCATGAGAGACATGCATGGACATCAAGTTAGAATTGGTGCGCGTCGCGTAAAGCGAATAGGCTCCAGTTGCATTTTGCGTTGGTGAAATCGCATACTCGATACGGGCAGCGCCGGTAGGCACTAAATTATTGGCGATGGTGCCTGATTTGTCTGTAAATGAGTTACCACCATCAGTAGAAACATATGTTTTGTTGGCAGCATAGGCTGCAACAATGACTTGACCATTTTTAGAAACTTGGAGCGCAAAACAACCTCCTGAAGGAGTTGAAGAAACGCTAGTCAAAGAAGCGTCACCTACTTGCCATTTTTTGAGACCTGAGGCCGTAGCAAGCCAAACGTAGTTGTCTGCATTAGAACTCGCAACTTCAGTACAGCTCGCTGTACCAGGGATTTTTGTGAAGGAAGCACCAAAATCTGTGGAATACCAAACACCGTTACCGCCCCAGCCTTCTTCATTGGAACCAGTTGCAACGTAAAGTGTGTTGTCTGGAGTCATGGTCATGCTAGAGATAAACGGATTACCACCCGCTTCAAAATAAGGCACAACACGTTCCCAGAAATTACCTTTATTGTTGGTCACGAATAAACCACCAGAAACACCGCCAGCCCATACGCGATTGATGTTAGTGCGGTCAATGCAAATGGCACGTGTACGGCCCCCGATATTATCCGGACCAAGTGATTCAAAAACAATGGACTTCGAAGTACCCATCTTGCGGATTTCTTGCTCAATTTTAGCGAGGGTCTCGCTAGAAACTGGCTCACCGGTAGTGACGTCGATGTAGCGCGCCTTCAGCCAAGAAATGGCGTCAGAAGATTTACCTTCTTGAAGAACAGTCAAGCCAGATTGGCGATAAAGCGCCGATTTTGGCAAGAATTGGTAAGCAGTGAATGCAAGCGCAAAAACACCTGCAACTATCAGAGAACCAAATACATATACCTTTTTATTCATATAGCAATTATTAATAGTGCATGTTTAGTGTGCCAAATTAAGAAATATTCTCTTAATAATGAGTCTTGGAAAGAGGCAATTACATAAATTTTGGCATAAATTTTTGTTAAGTGTGGTTTTCAATTTTTTATTGATCAAATAAATGCTTCTCGGCATGATATGAAGAACGGACCAACGGACCACTTTCTACAAATCTGAAACCCATTTCTAAACCGAGTTTTTGGTAATAAGCAAATTGAGTAGGTTCGATGAACTCGGCCACCGGTAAGTGTTTTGGCGTAGGCTGTAAATACTGACCCAATGTGAGGATGTCAACCTGAACAGCGCGCAAATCTTGCATGGTCTCGATCACTTCTTGCTCCGTTTCTCCGAGCCCCAACATGACGCCTGACTTAGTGCGCATCCCTCCCTTTTTTAGGCGGAATAAAACTTCTAAACTACGGTCGTATTTGGCTTGAATGCGGACCTGTTTGGTCAGCCTTCGGACGGTTTCTAAGTTGTGTGAGACAATTTCGGGCGCAACATCGATCAATACTTGCAGATTTTCCCAATTCCCAGCAAAATCGGGAATCAGTGTTTCGAGGGTAGTTCCGGGTGACTGCTGACGAATAGCGCGGACCGTTTGAGCCCAAATAGCCGAACCGCCATCTTTGAGATCGTCGCGATCAACGGAGGTGATGACAGCGTGTTTGACACCCATAATTTTAACGGAATTGGCCACTCTGGCTGGTTCGAAAATATCAACAGCCTCGGGCTTGCCGGTCTGCACACCACAGAAACCACAAGAGCGCGTACATACATTGCCGAGAATCATGAAGGTAGCGGTGCCTTCGCCCCAACATTCGCCCATATTCGGACAACTGCCACTTTCGCAAATGGTGTGAAGTTTGTGCTCGTCAACCAAGCCCCTTACTTTGCGGTAGTTGTCGCCAGTGGGCAACTTTACACGCAACCATTTTGGTTTTTTGATACGGGTTGATTCTTCCATTAGAATTGTAGTGTTTCCAATTGTTGTACAACTAAATTTCGTTCTTTAACAACTGATTGTAAGCTTTGTGCGTTGAAACGAAATGATTTGATGAATAGGGTGGCATTTCTTATAAAAAGATAATAGCCTAATGCAACGACGTTCGTGGCAAAGAGCAAAAGGATCCAAATCCACCAATCCAATGAGATACTGCACGATGCGAGCCAAAAAAGCAGAGCGTTCCAAAGTGGCAGAATGACCAGCAACATTCCCATTTTTGTCGAAGACCAAAACACGCGACGCTTCATTTTCTTTTCGACAAACCTTTTGATCAGGATTTGCGGCAAGGAAATTTGGATCAGACCCAACAGGAAAAAAGGTAATTGCAGGAACATTTTAAATAGCGTTTGCATGCGCCAATTTGAATCGAGGGCAAACCAATACAGTTCTGCCTCGGTCAGTTTGATTTTAGAAAGTTGCTTGAAATAAGCATTGATTTTTTCAGCAACTGCGCTACTTTCCACCTGTGCTGCGATTTCAGAGGAATTGAGCTTCGCTGCCAAGCGTTGCGCATATTGCCAGCGCTCTTCCAATGAAAGTTGCGTATCATAGCAAAAAGTGTTCATTCCCTTGCGCGTGAGCATCATGATTTGCTCGTGAAGACGGATGTGTGCATCGGATTTGACGTGTGTAATTTGAGCTTGCATGCGCATTTCGAGCTCCCGATTGAGTTCGGTAATAACCTTACTCGGATTTTCAAGGTAGGCAGCTTTGTAATCATTTAGAACAATAGGCTCAGCTGCGGCAATGAGCACGTCACTACGGAAAATACCTGGGTCTGTGTAGTTCAGACCAAGCCCCTGTACTTGAATTTGCACACTCCAATTGAGGTCTTCTAGTGCCGTAAATCCAATGCGTATGGCGCCTTTTTTGATCGGTTTAAGTCTGCGCTCAAAAATATCGTCGGTAATGCCTTCGCCAAATATGAGCAAATTGCGATTGCGTGCAAGGGCCTGAGTCGCTTTTTTAAATACCTTTTTGTTCTTTTCTTGGGAGTCCCCGCCGTCTTGTTGGCGATAAATGGGCAGCATGTGAGCAAGCCAAAACAGCGGTCGTGTCACGCGATTGAACACATCGGAGCGCGTCATAAAATAGACAACCGGTTTGCGCAAACGAGATACCACCAACGGATCTAGAAATGCCGATGGATGATTGCTTACAAAAATGGTGCGTCCGAAACGATTTTTACTGGGGCGGACTTCTTTAATGCGTCTAAAAAACAAACGAAAACTAAAGCCTAAACCGAACCAAAAAATAAAATACAAGGGCCTCATGCTGCGAAATTACCAATTTTAGATAATTTCGCCTTAAAATTAACGCATGAAGCGCATCGGACTAATTTGTGGAGGTTTTTCCTCAGAATACGACATCTCCATTAAGAGTGCCCACACCATCCAGAAAAATTTTCCTCCACATTTGGAATGCATCTTGATCGAAATTTCCAGAGATAACTGGCAAGAGCGCCTTCAACTTCAAGGAAAAATCGATGCCGCGTTGATTTACACGCACGGAGACCCTGGTGAAAATGGAAAAATTCAAGCTTTTTTGGACATGCTTCAAATTCCGTTTGTCAATTCGGGAGTATTGGCAAGTGCGCTTTCCTTTGATAAATGGTATTGCAATCAATTTTTGAAAGGTTTTGGTTTCTCGGTTGCTCAATCAAGGCTTTTTCATCTCGGAGATCAAATAGAGGCGAATATCTTAGTTGAAGACCTTGGACTTCCCCTATTTGTAAAGCCAGTAGACTCTGGCTCTAGTTTTGGAATTTCCAAAGTAAAAGTGCGCGAAGAAATTCAGCCGGCATTTGATAACGCTTTTAAGGAAGGAAGAAATGTGGTGGCTGAAGCTTTTTTAGACGGAACCGAAGTGACGTGTGGTGTATACCGAAGCAAAGCAGGTCTGGTGGCCTTGCCGCTAACTGAGATTGTTTCGGAAACAGAATTTTTTGACTACGCGGCAAAATACGATGGGAAATCCAAAGAGATCACACCTGCGCGGATCGAAAATGAAATCGCGCTGAACGTGCAGACTCAAGCCAAAAGAATATATGAACTTCTCGGCTTGAGCGCAATCGCACGCATTGATTTTATGATTGTAAACGGGACACCTTTTGTAATCGAAGTCAATACCACACCAGGCTTTTCACCAGCGAGTATTGTCCCTCAGATGCTGGGCGCCGCTGATATAGACCTCCAAGACTTTTGGACAGAGGTTATTTCGGTAGAGCTTGGTATGTAGCCAACTGATTGAGCAGAGGCTCCATTTTTTTAGACATTGCCGCACCTGAAATAGGATAGTTATTGGCAATGATGGCGAAAGCGATTTGGTGTCCATTTGCAGCGTCGACATAACCCGAATAAGCTTTGATCCCGTTGATACTCCCGCTTTTCGCGTGCACTTTTCCTTCGCCAGGTTGTCCTTTACACAAGTTTTTGACCGTACCTGTCTGACCTGCAATCGGCAAACTCTTCAAATACACTTGAAAATGACTTTTTTGGGTTTGAACGGCCAGTAAGTGAACGTACTGGGACGCACTCATGCGATTGACTTTTGAAAGCCCGCTGCCATCGACGATGCCGTTCGTCCCGAGTTGCCAGGTCAAAAATAGGCTATCGAGTACGCGCAAGCCATTTTCATAGGTACCCATCCCGTATTGCGCAGCGCCAATCTGACGCACCAAACCTTCGGCAAAAAGATTGATGCTGCGTTGGTTGGTCCAATAAACGACATCTGCTAATTGCGCTCCGATTTCGGTATGTATTAAGTTTAAATTTTCAGAGCGCTGGGACTTTAATTGAGGATGCAAGCGCACCGCAGCGCAGCCGCCATCTACCCGAACACCTTGCTTTTGAAGTTCTTGATAAAACATTTGTGCCAAGAGTTGCTCTGGATCGGGCATACTGCCCTTGACCTCGAATGCCGTGCGGTTGGCGGGCAACTTGCCTTTGATTACCCTTTGATAATTGTAGGGCTCTCCGTGAATAAAGGTTTCGTCGCCGCTTACATTTGCAGCTTTTGCCTCTATCGCTAATTGATAGTTGAATTCTGTCGGGTAACAGTTCTTCAGAACAAGCGGAGTTCCGGGTGCACCCGTTTGAAAAGTCAATTTCAAGGTGTTATCGAAAAAATTGAGTCCGTAAGAGCCGCAGCCATAATAGTTGCCCATATCTAGTCGCTCCCAACCTACTGGGCATTTGTCGTAACCAAAAGCACTGGCATCGGCAATAATTTGTCCTGTTATGTATTGAATCCCCTGGTTTTGAATGATTCTTACCCAAGAATTGAGAAATTCGAGTTCGCGTCCTGATTCGTTGAAATAGCGAGAACCTAAAGTTACATCGCCACCACCTATGATCCATACATTACCGTGAAAGACACCGTGTTCCTTGAGTTGACCATCTAATACAATTTGCGTTTTGGCCGCGTAATCTGGCCCGAGGACTTCTAGTGCTGCTGCTGTACTCACGAGCTTGGTGATGGATGCAGCGGGCAATTGTTTGGCCGCGTGAAAAGCAGCCAAAGTATCGCCGGTTTGGAGATCTACTGCGCAAATACTCCAGTTGGTGCCAGCAAGTTGTGGATCATTGACCAACTGCATAACTGCGGTTTGCAATGGAAATTGAGCCACTATGTAAAGTGGACAAAACCCAAATAACAAGTATATCTTCCGAAGCATTGTCGACAAATTTAATGTAATTTTACATTTCAAAAATGAAGCCATGTTGCGAAGTCAAGAAGAAAAAATAAAAGGCCTGTACAGCATTTATCCTCACGTTTTTAGCGATGAGCGCGGCTATTTTTTTGAAACTTTCAAAGCATCGAACTACGCAGCAATTACCGATGGCCTGGCTTTCGTTCAAGACAACGTCTCGCAATCGGTCAAAGGAACCCTCCGCGGCTTGCATTTTCAAACCAATCCTTTTGCGCAAGGCAAACTGGTTCAGGTACTCAACGGAGCTGTCCTAGATGTGGCTGTCGACCTTCGCAAATCTTCACCCACTTACGGCGAACATTTCAAAATGATTTTAAGTGCTGAAAATGCAGTTCAGTTGTATATTCCGCCGGGGTTTGCCCATGGTTTTTTAGCGCTAGAAGACCACACTATTTTCAGCTATAAATGCACCGCCCCCTACCATCATGCTTCAGAAGTTTGTTTGCGCTGGGATGATCCCCACCTCAACATCGATTGGGGCCTGCAACAAATACCATTTCTATCTGCAAAAGATGCCGCTGGGCTCGACTTCCATTCCTTTCAAACACCATTTGAATAAAAGATGTCGGAACCAACCAACCCCAATGACTACATTCGTATTCAGGGTGCACGCGAACACAACCTCAAAAACATACACCTCGAAATTCCGCGGCAAAAACTTGTCGTCTTCACGGGTTTGAGCGGAAGTGGTAAGTCATCATTGGCTTTTGATACCATTTTTGCCGAAGGACAGCGGCGTTACCTCGACACCTTTTCAGCCTATGTCAGACAATTTATTGGCGGTCTCGAAAGACCGGATGTCGACAAAATAGACGGCCTGAGCCCCGTGATTTCCATCGAGCAAAAAACGGTTGGTCGCTCACCGAGGTCTACCGTTGGCACCATTACGGAACTCTACGATTTCTTTCGCTTGCTTTTTGCCAGAACCGCCACTGCTTATTCTTACCAGACCGGCGAGCAAATGGTACAATATGCCGACCACGACATCACCCAACTGATCCAAAGCACCTTTCAAGGTAAAAAAGTAGCGCTCCTCGCGCCGAAAGTCAAGGGTCGAAAAGGACATTACCGCGAACTATTCGAGCAAATACAGCGAATGGGTTACACGAGAGTGCGTGTCGATGGCGTCATGCTCGAACTCAACAAAAGCATCAAACTTGACCGCTACAAAACACACGACATCGAAATTGTGGTCGACCGCTTTATTGCCGGCGATGTCGACGTCAAACGCTGTCAAGAAACAGTCCAGACCTGCATGAAATTAGGAGAAGGCACGCTCATGGTAGTCGATCTTGAAAATGGCAATACACGCCATTACAGTCGCTCATTGATGTGCCCCACGACCGGCATTTCTTATCCAGAACCCGAACCCAATTTGTTTTCATTCAATTAACCTTACGGCGCTTGCCCGACGTGTAAAGGACTCGGTGAAGTCAGTGAAATGGACCCCGATAAAATCATTCCCGACCCCTCGCTCTCCATCAAAAAAGGTGGCCTCGCGCCATTAGGGGCATACAAGAGGTCTTGGATTTTTGATAAAATTGAAAAAATCTTAATGGCTCAGCAATACACGCTGAATACGCCCATTTGCGACATCGACGAAGAACTCATTGAGTTATTGCTTTACGGCAATGAAGATATGGAGCTTGGTCCGCTCGATTCGCAGGAGCGCTTCGAAGGTTTGCTTCATTTTCTTGGGCGTCATGCCGAAGATTCTTCCACCGCCATTGAAAGATGGGCACAAAGCTTTATGCACAAAAAAACATGCCCAAATTGCGCAGGTTTTCGACTCAAAAAAGAAGCCCTGCACTTTAAAATTGGTCAGCTACATATCGGTGAACTTGCCCTTATGGATTTGCAAGCACTGCAAGATTGGTGCAACACCCTTCCCTCACTACTCGACGAACAAGCCCAATGGATTGGTAAAGAAATCATCAAGGAAATCAATGCACGACTCGGCTTTATTCTCGAGGTAGGACTCGATTACCTCACCATGCACCGCAGTGCCAAAACACTTTCTGGCGGCGAGGCGCAGCGCATTCGTTTGGCCACTCAAATAGGCACCGAACTGCTCAATGTACTTTACATTCTCGACGAACCCTCCATTGGCCTTCACCAAAGAGACAATACCAAACTGATCAACTCACTCACCAAATTGCGCGACGTCGGCAACACAGTCTTAGTAGTTGAGCACGACAAAGAAATGATGGAAGCCGCCGACTTTATCGTCGATATCGGGCCAAGTGCGGGGCGACACGGAGGTGAAATTGTCTTTGCAGGCACTTATCCTGAAATGCTCAAAGCAAATACGGTTACTGCTTCTTTTTTAAATGGAAATAGAAGCATTTCTATTCCAGAAAAGACAAGAAGCGGCAATGGAAATTTCTTAAAACTCAAAGGGGCTACAGGGCACAACCTGAAAAACATCGATATTCAAATCCCACTTGGCACGCTCACCTACGTTACGGGCGTGAGTGGTAGTGGTAAATCTTCGCTGATCAATCAGACGCTATTCCCGCTTTTGATGAATCATTTCTATGACCCAATTCGGACACCGCTACCCTACAAACAAATTACAGGGCTTAAGTACCTCGACAAAGTCATTGAGATTGACCAAAGCCCAATTGGCCGCACGCCTCGCTCCAATCCGGTGACCTACACCAAGGTTTTTGACGAAATCAGAAGTTTATTTGCCAATATGCCCGAAGCACTCATCCGCGTCTACAAACCCGGGCGCTTCTCGTTTAATGTGGCAGGTGGCAAATGCGAAACCTGTAACGGAGGCGGCATGCGCTTGATCGAAATGAACTTTTTGCCCGATGTTTATGTACTGTGTGAGCAATGCAACGGAAAGAGGTACAACAACGAAACACTCGAGGTACGCTACAAAGGAAAGTCGATCGCAGACGTACTGCAAATGACCATCAGCGAAGGTTGTCAGTTTTTTGAAAATCAGCCTAAAATCCATCGCATGCTCCTGACTTTGGAGGAAGTAGGTTTGGGTTACGTTCAACTGGGGCAATCCTCTACCACTCTCTCCGGAGGCGAGGCGCAACGCATCAAGCTTGCTGCCGAACTTGCCAAAAGAGCCACTGGCAAAACCATTTATATTTTGGACGAACCGTCAACCGGTCTTCACTTTGAGGATATTCAGCTACTGCTCAAGGTCTTGCAAAGATTGGTAGACGAAGGCAATACCGTTTTGGTGATCGAACACAACCTAGACATGATCAAAACCGCCGACTACATTATCGATATCGGCCCTGAAGGCGGACAGCGCGGCGGACAGCTTCTTTTCCAAGGAACACCACAACAAATGATCAAAAAGGCTTTAAATGTTTCTTACACTGCAAAATATTTGGCCCAAGAATTAAAAAAGCATTAATTTTGACGCTCCTTTAGTAGTAACGACATAAAAAACATAAAATGGCAGTAGAAATTACAGACCAAAACTTTGATGAGCTCGTCATGAAATCAGACAAGCCGGTAATCATTGACTTTTGGGCAGAATGGTGTGGTCCTTGCCGCATGATCGGACCACTTATCGATGAACTCCACCACGAATACGAAGGCAAAGCACTTGTCGGAAAGGTCAACGTGGACCACAACATGGGCGTTTCTGCTCAATTTGGCGTGCGTTCCATCCCAACTATTCTCTTTATTAAAAACGGTGAAGTTGTCGACAAATCAGTTGGCGCAGTACCCAAAGCGGTGCTTGCCGAAAAGCTAGACGCATTAATGTAAAAATTCACAAAGGGAGTTCGCTCCCTTTTTTTATGCCATGGAATCATTCTGGAGAAGACTACGTTATTACGGCCTAGGTTTCGGACTCGGCCTCATTCTGACCTTCGGTATTTTCAATACGCGCGGCTGCAGCTGGATGCCTGAAAATCGGGTCAAAGACGCCATGAACAAGCGCGTCTGGATCGTCGACATGCAAAAGGTCAATTCTTTTTACAAAGACCACAAACTCAACGACGCCAAGTTTTACCGCCTCATGCAAGATGCCGATATCTCTTTTACCAAAAGCATCCGCAGTGGTCGTCATAAAGTCTATGACATCACTTTCACAGATGGCAAAAAGAAAGAAGCACATTGCCTTGCACGCATGACAGACGAAAGTTTCGTCGTTGAATTTATTCCCGGCGTTAAAAACATAAAGGAATACAGAAAAATGAAAAGTCCTTCTTTTAGAGCAAGTATCATCCATACACCTAACCAAAAGCATTTGGTTTACTCAGAAGACAATCCAGCAATCAAAGAACACCTCCGCGCGCTTGGTATTTCTAACGACATCCAACTGCAAAAAGCACTTTTATCTGGTCACTTTGATTACCAAAAATCCAGGCTCAATGAGCAGCCCAGACCAATTCATGTCTTTCAATTTCGACCAACACTGCGCCCAAAGCTTCAGGT
>OCVQ010001165.1_pt1 | contig 20902 bp, 21 predicted proteins | sample 1539061 | NCBI WGS metagenome assembly OCVQ01 (sample SAMEA3355526, study PRJEB22509) | marine metagenome | biome: marine; feature: river plume; material: water | place: USA | collected 2010-08-08 | depth 0.5 m | reverse complement strand
TTTTAGTGAATGCCGATTTACAAATTTCTTTAGCAGCACCAAGACATTCTATGACCGACTATTTTTATAAAAATAGTCAAGCAGACGAAGTTATTTTTATTCATAAAGGATCGGGCACATTGCAAACAGGGTTTGGTAAACTTAAATTTTCTTACGGTGATTACTTGGTCGTGCCAAGAGGTACTATTTATCAAATTAAATTTGATGACGAAAACAATAGATTATTTATTACTGAAAGCTATAGCCCTATTCGTTTTCCAAAGAGGTATCAAAATCAGTTTGGGCAGTTGATGGAGCATGCGCCTTACTGTGAAAGAGATATTAGAAGACCAAGTGATTTAGAAACTTTTGACCAAGAAGGTGATTTTAAAGTTTTGATAAAAAAACAAGGCTTAATATATCCTTATATTTATGGCACACATCCTTTTGATTTTATAGGATGGGATGGATATCATTATCCATGGGCATTTTCGATTCATGATTTTGAACCCATCACAGGAAGGGTGCATCAGCCACCACCAGTGCATCAAACTTTTGAAGCGAAAAATTTTGTGATCTGTTCCTTTGTGCCTCGTAAATATGATTATCATCCACAAGCTATACCAGCACCATACAATCACAGCAATGTAGATAGTGATGAAGTGTTGTATTATGTAGATGGAGATTTTATGAGTAGAAAGTCCGTGGTGCAAGGTCAGATAACATTGCATCCAGGCGGTATACCACATGGTCCACATCCAGGAAGCGTAGAAAAATCCATTGGTAAAGAAAAAACAGATGAGTTGGCAGTGATGATAGATCCATTTAGACCACTTATGATTACAGAAGAGGCATTATTAATTGAAGACGAAAATTATCATAAGAGCTGGCAACATAATATTGAGTAAAATATAAAAAAATAAAAACTAAATAATAAAGATGGAAAGCAATTCGAATGATCAAGATTTTTTACCCTTACTTGGCACAGATTATGTAGAGTTCTATGTGGGTAATGCTAAGCAGGCAGCGCATTATTATAAAACAGCATTTGGATACCAAGATTTTGCATACAGCGGACCAGAGACAGGAGACAAGGAAAAAGTTTCTTATGTATTAATGCAGGATAAAGTAAGACTTATTTTAACAACGCCATTACATCCCACTTCCATCATTGCAGAGCATGTGCATCAACATGGAGATGGTGTAAAAGCGATTGCATTGACAGTGAACGACGCGTATGATGCTTTTGAACAAACTGTGAAAAGAGGTGCTAAGCCATATATGCAACCAAAAACTATGCAAGACGAACATGGTGAAATTAAAATGAGTGGTATTCATATTTATGGAGATACTGTGCATTTGTTCATTGAGCGAAAAAATTACAAAGGTGTTTTTATGCCAGGATTTAGAAAGCATGAAACCAACTATCAACCAACTGCAGTTGGGCTTAAATATATAGACCATTGCGTGGGTAATGTGGGTTGGAATCAAATGAATACCTGGGTGAGATTTTATGAAGAAGTCATGGGCTTTAAAAATATTTTGACATTTGACGACAAACAAATTTCAACAGAGTACTCAGCACTCATGAGTAAAGTAATGAGCAATGGCAATGGATTTGTAAAGTTCCCAATCAACGAACCAGCAGAAGGGAAAAAGAAATCACAGGTAGAGGAGTATTTAGATTTTTATAAGGATGCAGGTGTACAACATATTGCTATTGCTACTGATAATATTGTAGATACAGTAACGCAATTAAGTAGTCGTGGGGTAGAGTTCTTAAATATACCATCCACCTATTATGATGATTTATTAGATCGTATTGGACCTATTGACGAAGATGTAGCGCCATTAAAGCAATTAGGCATTTTAGTAGACAGAGATGATGAGGGTTACTTATTGCAAATTTTTACTAAGCCAGTAGAAGATAGACCAACACTATTCTTTGAAATCATACAAAGAAAAGGTGCAAAATCTTTTGGTGCAGGAAATTTCAAAGCTTTATTTGAAGCGCTTGAAAGAGAACAAGACCTAAGAGGAAATTTATAGTAAGTTCGGATTAATCAAAAGCCATTTCTGGGATCTCACCTTCAATGATGAGTTTTCCAAGCGTGGCTTTTTTAATGTCTTCAACAGAAACTCCTGGCGCTCTTTCAAGTAATTTAAATCCACCTTCTGGTAAAACAGCAAGGACCGCTAATTCTGTCACAATTTTCTTAACACATCGAATACCTGTGAGCGGCAGAGTACAATTAGGTAATAATTTACTTTCTCCATTTTTATTGACATGCTGCATGGCGACAATAATATTTTTTGCAGAGGCAACAAGGTCCATTGCGCCACCCATGCCTTTCACCATCTTGCCTGGGATTTTCCAATTGGCGATGTCTCCATTTTCTGATACTTCCATTGCGCCTAAAATTGTTAAATCAATTTTTTGCGCATGAATCATACCAAAGCTCATAGCAGAATCAAATAGAGCAGCACCTGGTAACATCGTGATGGTTTGTTTACCAGCATTGATTAAGTCGGCATCTACATTTGCTTCGGTAGGGAAGGGTCCCATGCCTAAGAGCCCATTTTCTGATTGAAAACAAACTGCAATATTTTTTGGAATATAATTGGCTACAAGTGTTGGGATACCAATACCTAAATTTACATAAGAATTATGTTGTATCTCTTTTGCAATTCTTTTTGCAATGGCTTCTTTATCTAACATGAAATATTAATTTTGTGCATCAATTATTTTGAAACTGTTTTCTGCTCAATGCGCTTTTCGTAATGACTACCCTCAAAAATTCGATGGATATAAACGCCTGGCACATGTATATGATTTGGATCTAGTTGTCCTGGTTCTACTAATTCCTCTACTTCGGCAATGGTTATTTTACCAGCCATCGCCATCACGGTATTAAAATTTCTGGAAGTAGCTTTAAAAATTAAGTTACCAGCTGTATCTCCCTTCCATGCTTTTACAATTGAAAAATCTGCATTGAATGCAGGTTCTAATAAATAATCTTTCCCGTTAAAATTTCTTATTTCTTTACCATTAGCCACTTCTGTTCCAATACCTGCCGGTGTAAATATTGCAGGCATGCCATAACCAGCAGCCATACATCTAAATGCCAATGTACCCTGAGGAATCAATTCCACATCGAGTTCTCCTGATAACAATTGTCTTTCGAATTCTGCATTTTCTCCCACATAGGAAGCAATCATTTTTTTAACTTGTTTTTGATGCAGCATTAATCCAATACCAAAATCATCTACGCCAGCATTATTAGAAATGCAAGTAAGATTGGTTACGCCTTTTTTAACAAGGGCAGCAATACAATTTTCTGGAATACCACATAATCCAAATCCACCTAACATTATGGTTTGTCCATCATTTAAATCGGCGATCGCTGCTTCTGCATTTTTGACCTGTTTATTAATCATCATAATTGAAATAAATAGTTGTATAAAGATAACATTTGTAAGCTTGATACTGCAAATATTAGTTGTCTCATTTAAAAAATCTATCTGCAACCTTTTATACCAAAATACAAACAAAGCTTCATGACATTAAGTATAAATATGGCTTATAATTGTATTAATTAATTTTATTTATCTTAAATTTAAAAGAAAAAAGCATGAAGCATCTTTTAATCACGACTATTTTATTGACTTGCTTGAATAGCATAACTATAGCACAAGCACCATCTACATCTGTGAATGATAAATACACCAAAGATGTAAGTAGCGAAAAAGCTATTATAAGTGCATTATACGATGTTATTTCTGGCGAACCTGGTGAAGCTCGTGATTGGGAAAGATTCAAATACCTTTTTGCGAAAGATGCTTATTTAATTCCAACAAATAAAAATACTGCAGGTGTATTTGGCTATAGATCCATGACTCCAGATGATTATATTACCATGTTTAGTAGTCGCGTCAAAACAGGTTTCTTTGAAAGAGAACTAAAGCATGAAATGGTATCATTTGGAACCATAGCGCATGTATTTAGTACATACGAAACCAAGGAAACAAAAAATGGACCAATCACTAATAGAGGGATTAACAGCATACAGCTATTCTATGACCAAAATAGATATTATATCATGAACGTATTTTGGTGTGCAGAAAGCCTGGGTTTTATTTTACCATCCGTTAATGTAAAATAATTTATTGCTTTATAAAAGGCAGTTTAATCACAGAAGGATATAGTTTAGAATGGTGAATTTTATTCTCCACTACTACACCTTTAGACTCATCGTAGTTATTGCCACCAGTGTTTAGGTTACGATCGAATCTTGGGAAATTACTACTAGAAATTTCGATACGTATTTTATGACCTGCTGCAAAATAATTACTTGTGACCATCGGCGTTAAATCTACTTTATAAACTTTATTCTTTTCCATGAATACTTCCTTATCATAACCTTCTCTGTAACGAAGACGTTGAATTGTTTCATCTAAATTATACGCCTTACCGTCTGGGTATACATCAATTAATTTAATAGTCACATCGGTATCTAAACCAGTTGAAGAAACAAAGAGGGTAGACTCAATAAAGCCTGAGATCTCAACACCTTCTGCTAATTGCTCTGATGTATAAACTAAAATATCGTTTCTTAATTCCATTTGTGATTGGTCAAAACTTCCTCCCTGAACCGCATTACCAGTACAGCAAACATTGCCTCCTAATGAACTTACTGGATTCATTGGATCATAAGTAAATGCATCGGGCATATCTTTTGCAGGAGTCGTTAAAGATAATTTACCATCTCCATTGCGTGTATTGGCTTTGCCCGCACTCGCTAAATAGAAATTTTTTATTTCTGTATTCGGTAAAGGGAAAGAAGTGGCTTGTTGCCATTTATTAGATCCCATTGTGTAGTAACGAACGCGAGGCTGTGTTGATTTAAAATCGTTTTGCTCACCCTTCAATAACATATCAAACCAACCCCATGTTAACTCATCATAGTTTAATCTAGCATCACCCACGCTTCTTTCACCTACGATGGTATTTTCTACAGCACGCTTATAGGAGCAGTGTAAAACAGGAGCAATCACTAGGTATTGATTGTCGGCAATACTTTTTGATTTAGCTGAATTTCTTACGTGATTGTATAAAGCAATATTTGGTGCAGAGGATACATCGTACCAGCTTACGAACCAATATGCAGGCACTTCCATAGGCATATTATCATGGTACAATCCACCTTTGAACCAAGCTGGATCATTTGGTTTTCTTACTGCCATTTTTTCGTACACACCATCCGCACCTTGTGCATTTTTGATGATGTCTTGCACTGGTAAATGTTTTAAGCCTTGTGCCCAATCCACTCTTGGCATCTCAGGACCCATGTCATAAAACTTTTGAATTCTTTGCAAGTCCTTTTGTTCACTACCTACTGGAAGTCTAGGTCCCATTTTATCGTGTTGCGTTCCATATAACCAAGGCGTGAATAACATCTGTTGTGCACCACCTCTGTACCAGTTACCTTGTTCCATAAATTTACCCACTCTACCAATACCAGCTCCAAACCCTTGAGCAACCATAGCAGCTAATGCAGGATGGTTTTGAGAAGCTACAGCCATCTGCCATTCAGCGGTAGAAGAGCAACCAATCAAACCAACTTTTCCATTACTCCATTTTTGTTGACTCATCCACTCAAGTGCATCATAACCATCTGTAATTGGGGTACCTAAAATATCCCATTCACCTTCGGAGAAAAATCTTCCACGCTCATTTTGTACTACATAAGCGTAACCGCGACTCACTGCTTGGTAGGCTTCTTCTAAAGTACGGGTAGTCATTTTACCATCCACCCAAGTATTAAAATTATAAGGTGTACGAGAAAATACGATTGGATACTTGCCTTCACCTTTTGGACGATAAATATCTGTTGCAAGGCGGATGCCATCACGCATAGGCATCATTACTTTTTGATCGATCACTGCAATCGAGTCAAGCTTTCGATAAATTAAGGCGGTGTCTTGTGCAATAACAGATGTTGTAGTTGTAAACAAGCCAAAGGCAAGTATAAATTTTTTCATAAAAGATACATTAAGTATAATTCAATATACAAAATTTTCTTCTATATAATAAATCAAATCCCCCCTTGTTATTTTATTTTTTTAGTCATTGTAGCTACACGCTTGCCAAGTGAAAATCCTTTTTGTAAAAATATTTTATCTAATTGTGCAGTTTTGAAAACACCTTCATTTGTAATTGCAGAAGCACCAAAGGCAGATGTCCAGTCATCTCCTCCTACTATAATCATTCCAAAAACCAACATAGATTGTAGTATGTTCAACTGTGCCAGCTCCTCTCCAGCAGAGATACCACCTGCTGTGACAAAAGCTGCTCCAATTTTATCTTTTAATGGATTGCCTTCAAATGGCCAAGTGCTCATAAATTGAACTAGTTCGGGTGCGAGGTTTGCATTGTAAACGGGGCTGCCTACAATAATGGCATCAGCATCTAATAAATCCTTTGTGGTGGTTTGATCTATCCTTTTAAGTTTAACCTGAACGCCTGGTATAGATTGAGCACCTTTTGCCACTTCCTCCGCCAAGGATTGCGTATGCGCTGTCTTACTATAATAGGTAATTAGAATATGCTGTGCTTGCGTATTGATTGAAAAAAGCAATAGCGCCAAACTAAGTTTAAAGAATTTCACTTATAAATTATTTATTCAAATTTAATTCAATTTTTTAGTTTTCACAATTCCATTCATTCTACTATAATTACATAGGTTTATTTGTTCCTTTTTACGATTTTGGAACATTATTCCTTGTTTTTAATGCATTTTTTGAATGGTTACAATTTAAATTCATGTTTCATTTAAAAACTCAAATTATGAAAAAAGTATTTTTAGGATTGCTTGTCATAGCATCATTTGCTGCTTGTAAGAGTACTGAAACAAAGCCAACAGAAACCGTTGAGGCTTCATCAGAAAAAGTCGAACACCTATACAAGCCAACTTATACTGATAACTTTAAGATTGGGGATCAAACGAATGTTTTATTAGCTGAGCAATTTCATAAATTAATTTTTGAGAAAGATTTTAAAGCTGTTGCAGAGATGATGTCAGATACAGCAACTTATAACGTTGAAGACGGTACTACTTTGAAAGGGAAGGCTGCAATTATGGAATTTGTGGAAAAAAGCTTAGGCGCTGTAAGTATAACAAACTACAAAATAGCTGCAATTATGCCTGTAGTTGGAGAAAATGGGCATCAGTGGGTAGACATTTGGGATGAGGGTGATGTAGTAATGCCTGATGGTAAAACACAAAAATACCAATGGATGGATGCATTTAGATTTGAAGGTGGAAAAATCGTACACTTTGTAGGATTTGGTAAGGCCGTGAAATAATACTGTCTTTAAGTAGCGTTTAAGTATAGAAAAATACAAAAAAGGCCCCTAAAATTAGGGGCCTTTTTTTATGCTTAAACTAGTCTTCTACTTCAACGATCATCTCAATTTCTACAGCCATATTTAATGGTAGTGATGCCATCCCAACTGCCGACCTTGCATGTTTTCCTTTTTCACCAAATACCGCCACCATTAAGTCAGAAAAACCATTGATCACTTTTGGCTGATCCGTAAAGCTTTCGGTACTATTTACCATACCCAATACTTTTACAATTCTTTTGACCTTATTTAAATCTCCAATAGCATTTTTCAAATTTGCAATCATGTTGATCCCAGTAATTCTAGCTGCTTCACGGCCTTGTTCGATTGTCATATCTTTCCCCAATTTTCCTCTTACATAACCTTCATCTTCTACCGCTGGGCCTGATCCAGAAAAATAGATCAAGTTGCCTGTTTTAACATAGTTGACATAATTCGCAATAGGAGTCGATTGTTTTGGAAGGGTGATACCAAGTGCTTTTAAATTTTCTTCTGGGCTTTGTGCTTGACTGTAGCTATTTAAGAAAAGAAAAGCCAATAGGGTGAAATATTTTTTCATTGTATAAACTTAGAGATTAATATTCAATTCTAATTGCACTCAAACATTATATTTTTTGCACAACTTCAAATATCGATCATATTAAACTTGGCCAACAACTTTTTGTTCCATTTTTACGTTTTGGAACAAATTTGAATCTACATCACAAGCAAGTTTAGTTAAAATTTCTTTATTTTAAAGCAATCTAAATCAAACCAATATAATGAATACAGTTATTAGGATCCTATGTCTAGTTGTTGTTAGTTTTAACACAACTTTTGCTCAAGGCCCGAACGTCGACTTTTCTAAGAAGCCACCAAATTTGGATTCTTTGTTCCCGAAAATAGCTGCAGAAAAAAATGATAGCGCCCGTTACTATTTGACCATGACGGCTTTAACTATTTCGGAGACTAATCCGGTGGAGGATATGCATAATTCCGAAAAAATCCTTTTATATGGCCAAAAGAACAATGATTTAATATGTCAGGGTTTAGGGTATTCTTGTCTTAGTTATGATTATATCGCTTTTGGAGACCAGGTGAAAAGTTTGAAATATGGAATTTTGGCGAATCAGGTAGCGGAAAAAGCCAATGATAACAGATTAAAAACATTTGGAAAAGGGATGTTAGCACTTTCCTATTTGACAATGGGGGATTTTGAAAAAGCGGTCTCTTATAACAAAGCTGCAATGGAAGCAGGGACAAAGTACACTCCAGATATTATTTACGTATGTGTTGTGAACGATATGGGTACTATTTATTTAGCAATGAATAAGGTGGATTCGGCATTAATTTATACCCAACAAGCCTATGAATTGGCAATAAAAACCGGAATTAATTATTGGTTAACATCTACTTATTTACAATTTGGTAGTATACACCAAGCTTTGAATAATCCAGCTTTAGCTTTAAATTATTGGAACTTAGCTTTGAATGAAGCTAAAAGAATTAACTCTCCTAAATTCGAAAGCATCGCTTATAACGCCATCTCAAAATTTTACTTCACAAATAATCAAATTGATTCTGCAAAACTCTATGCATCCAAAGCGATTGCTAGTGTAAGAAATACTGCATTTAATACTTTGAATGTAGAGCCTGCTAAATTATTATTAAATATTTACCGTGATATAAATATTGATAGTGCATTCAAGTATTCTGAAATTTACAGAGCAGCAAATGATAGTTTATATAATATCAAAGCACTTCAACAAGCACAGTTAATGTCTGTAGAGGAAGAATCTCGTCAAGAACAATTAGCATTGGAAGAAGAACAGGCGAATGAAACACGTAAAATGAATCTAGAATACACTTTTATTGCAATAGGCATCATAAGCTTCTTTATGCTCTTTATTTTATTTAGCAGAAAGCATATCACTAATACTAAAGTCATTCAATTTTTAAGTGTAGTTTCTTTATTAATAGTATTTGAATTTTTGAATCTTTTAATACATCCAATTTTAGAAAAAGTCACACACCATTCACCATTTCTAATGTTATTAAGTTTGGTTGCATTAGCTGCATTACTTATCCCAATGCATCATAAGCTAGAGCATTGGGCTGTAAACAAGTTAATTGAAAAGAATAAAGCAACAAGATTGGCTGCTGCAAAGAAAACGATCGATGAATTAGAAAAGAACGTTTAGTTTTTATAAGTTTAAATCAAATTATTATACGCATCCTGATTTCTGCTTTTACCTTTAATAAGTACTTGTTCTTTTGGATAAATGTTAAACGAAAGTCCATTTAATGCAAGTTGATGCTTACGAAAGGAGACAGTTTGTTTTAAACACTTTACATTGGATATCGAAGTAGAGGGCATGTTACTACACCCACTTCAATTATGAAAGATAGTGCCCGTGTAGCTCTATTAAAAAGTCTATTTATTAAGCAATTATTGGGGTTTGGCTTCTGTATAAGCTAGGATTCTACGTGACTGCTCTAATAATGGTTGAATAAAACTTTGATTATCGTATGATTCAAGTAATATAGCAGTTGTAACAACAGACATGTAGTCAATCATGTCAAAAGATTCTTGATGGTTGAGTTTTCTAATTGATAAATAAGGGTTTTCGATATTTTTTTTACCATTTAGAAAACCTGTGACAACTTTGTAATTATCTTCTGGACGGTCATACAATGTAATAAAATGTTTTTGGTTGATGGGCTCATAAAAATCATACATGTGTTGTAAAAATCTTTGTCTTCTAAATGCCAATTTTGAAAGCTGGATTTCATACTCTTTTAATTCCTCTACAAATTTACGGTCTGAAAAGAAACGAAGTGATCCGGTACTAATTAGCTGCTTATAGGTTTCTTGACGCGGTTCCCAAGCACTTTTACCTGACAAAATAGAATTATATTTTTGTATTGCAGGAATCTCTTCTTGCCAATTTCCTTTTTTATAAATAACAAGGAGACTATCATAATATTGTCTCCTTGATTTGTTTTGAAAATCAAGTTTTGATAATTGTAAAGAATCAAAAATAATATCCTTTCTAATATCTTGGATAAACTGTTCTTCTCTCATTTTTTCAACATAGTGCTCTCTATAATTTTCTACAAAAAAACCAAGTGTCACAGCTGCAAATAACATTACAAATTCGATAATGTATTCAGACCATTTCTTTTTATGTGTTGGGTGGTGTGGGTGATGTACTTCCATATTTGAATATTATAGTTGAAAATAAGATAATGTTTCCAATTCTACCCCTTCAACTCCATTCAACTTTGTTTTCACTCTAAAAACATGGAACTTGGTCCGGAACTTGGCTGACTTTTTATGTAGCACTAAGGGTTACTAATATCTAATAGTGAATATTGATCTGAATGATACATAAAAACAGAAGCCTCTATTACTAGAGGCCTCTGTTGAATTTTTAATTATTTCTTAAACTTTTTATAGTCAAAATGAATCAATCTGTTCTTTTCAAATCGGTATTAAAAATTTAAATTGATTCCAAAAGAAAATGCATTTGCACGCCATTTATCATCACCTGTAGATTCTTTGGCAAGATTTGAAATACCAGCGCTATATTCTCCATATAAACCAAATTTATCATTCAATGAATAACCTAATCCGAATAGGCCAAACACTCCTGAACCTTTCAGTTCACTTTTAATATCAGTTGTTCCATCTTCATCTTTATATTTTGCGGACAATAAAAAAGACAATTGAGGTCCTGCATATCCATGAAAGCCCTCACCAAATTTAAATTTTGCCAAAAGTGGAATTGATAAATAGTTTAAATGAGTTCTTGTGGAACCTCCATCATATGAATACTTGCCACCCATTCCATTATACATAAGACCAGATTGGATGTTAAAAGACTCACTACCTTTAAAATCCAAGGTTAATCCAAAATTTGGAGTTACAATTGAATTGTAGGTTTCAGAGTATGTTCCAGAGGTATATTTTGCATTTGCAAAACCCAATCCTCCTTTTAAACCAATTTTAGCTTGAGCAGATATGTAATTTGTACTAATTACAACTAATGCAGCTAATAAAATTTTTTTAATCATAAAATATATATTTGTTTAGATAAAATTATGAAAATATATTAAAAAACAAATATAATATTAACGAAAATTAATAAGTCATTCATAATCAATTACTTATAGCTACAATTTGTGCGTTCATTTTAATAAAATCACCCAGTTTCCCCAATTTTATATCATTTTAACTGAGGATCGCGTCCAAATTAAAGGTAAACAGTTAGTATTATTATATTATTAAACGAAACACATTCTAAACGATCATAAACCAATTAAACAAAAAGAAGAAATAGAATCAAATTTTTGTCTAATCCTATCAATTTCATATTCTCATTATTTCTTTAAGTTGCTTATTTTATTTAAAATGGAAATTTTTTAATACAAATTCAAAATCTTTAGTTTAAAAGTTATAGAGGCTAAACGCCTTAGATTGAATAGTTTCTTTTACTACACGGCTATTGAATTTAGAACCTTCCATAGATGCAACAATTTGGAATAAATCATATTTCATTTAGCAGCTCATTAAATTTTTAATTTAATGATTTTTATTCTAAAACTATCTTGGTAAAAACAATTTGTTTTGAAGCCGAATGTGTTGTTTTTAAAACTAGTGTATCACCTTTCATTTTATAAATTGGGGCAATCATATTATTTATTTGACCGCCTTTACCACTATACGATGCAAAATTACTTGTAGGTACTAATTCCTCCTTAGATGCAATTAATGGAGGCAGATTAATAATAGTAAATTGACCAGTAAAATAGTTAATATAAGACTTAGTGATAATGGCTACTGTATCGCCTCTTTTGATTGACCAATATAAATTACTTTCCCATTCTACTTTTTCGGGGGGAATAGGCTCTTTGTCATTTAATAATATAGTACCAGTGACTCTACTTAAAGTTTGATTTTTTGTTGCATCTAGTTTAAGATGGTAAAATCCGTTCGCATCAAACAAGAGCGATTTTGTTCCACTTGAATTTAAAACAGAATCTATTTTTATTGAAAAGGTTTTTTTAGATAAAATCAATTCATCTTCTTTCTCACATCCTATTAATATAAATAGTAAGGGTATTAATTTCCTCATAGTCCCAAGTTTTGCTTTTCGAATTCATATTCAAATAATGAATAGTATCTAAGATTTTTCCATTTGAAACCTATATAAATTTAATCAGATAAATACTATTGAATTAATATGTAATTAGAAAAGTTTATTTTTTATAAATCTAATTAAGAGCCTTTTTCTTAGTGAATCTCTAAGACTATCTTGTAAATTTCCATGTAAAATTATAGCTAATTTGACTCTTATCTCCATATGAGAACTTAAGTTCAAGTTCACTATTCGTGGCTTTTACAGGAACTAAATTAAATCCTCCCCATACGATTACTTTAGAAGTTTCATCATAATACCAAAAACTATTTGTTGTAATTGGTATCGGAGCTCCAAAATCCATATTTCCAAGATTAGTACCAGCGTCTTTTGCATCTTTTGCTTTGGCACCACCAAGTGCAGACGTATTTGATTTTGTTGAATTAAGTTCTATATATGGAGTCCCTTGGAATTTAGAAAAAACGCTTGTTAAATCAGTGAGTTTATTATTTGCATATGCAGAATCTGACTTGCTTTTTAGAAACCACTTTCCTTTTATTACATTTTCAAAGCTATTTAAACTTGATGAACTGGAATTGTTCTCACTACTTTTATTACAAGCACTGAACGAAACCACCATTAATAAAAGTAAATAGATACTCTTTTTCATAATATATGTTATTTAACAAATATATAAAATCTATTACTAAGTTAAATCAACTACCAGTCCCACCAGGGAATGAGGTATATTTTAATCACATTTATTAGACTCTTACTGTAGCCTGTTAGTCAAGAAATTAGGTTGGATTTACTATGAAAAGAACGAGATGTTTTTAGCTTATTACTTAGAATGGCACTAATATTATTTAGGCAAGATATAATATAAATCCATCCACGGAAGAGTAATGCACCCACAAACACAAGGGAAAATCGAAAGGTATCACCGTTCTATGAAAAATTTAGTAAAACTGGATAACTATTATCATCCAGAACAGTTAATAAGTGTCATCAAAAATTTTGTGGAATACTATAATTATGAACGCTACTATGAATCACTGTAAAATGTAACTCTCTCAGATGTGTATTATGAAAGACAAGAACAAATCCTTAATAAAAGAGCACTCATTAAACAACAGTTACTAAAAAGACGAAAACAACTATTTTAAAAAGAAAAAATTATACATTTAAATAATTTAACCCTCTGCAACTAAATCGTCCACTTTCTTTGACAACATATTTTAATTGTAGAATTAATAAAGTTTTCAATGCAGCATTATCCCAATCAAATAGAAGGCAAACCGGGAGATAGAAATAGGTGCTCTTACAAATTTACCCATGATAGTTATGAGCAAGCCTCTATCAAGGATGCCAAGAAGAAGTACTTATAATATAAGAAAACATTATCTGCTTAATCTTTTTATTTAGCGCTAATTATTTTAGGTCCCATAGGAAGAGTATAACCTAAACTCAAAATAAATTCTAAGGTACCAAAACCTTGTTTGGCTTTGCCTTTGTAAACATCTAGGTTATAATAATAGGCGTAGTCTAATTTACCAGCAAACTCAAGATATAATTTTTTACGAAAGGTGCTTCTTAATGCATATTCAAATCCCGTATTCCAACCACCAAACTGAAATCCTTTATTATTATTTTTGCCAAATAATTTATTTTCTACATGTGGAATTAAGGGACCAATACCAGCTTTCGCTAAACCATCTATAGCAATAAAGTCATTAGATATTTTTTTGAAACGTTTTCTTTTTACAATATTGAATAGTAAAAAGTTAGCACCATTGTTTAAATAATAATAGTTTTCAGCAGCGCCCTCGCCCGATTTAGTAAAAATAAAACTAGAATCAATTCTAGCACCATTATAAGTACCAATCATACGGATAAGTTGATTGTCTTTAAATAAGGCCTTGGTGTGATCGAAATTTATTTCAAATGCTAAATCTTTATTTTTATCAAAAAAATACCCCAATCTATAACTGTATTGAGGAATACTTAAAGGTTTAGTAAATAATCCATCGTCCCAGCCTGGGTTGTCTACAAGAATGGTATTTTTAAAGGTAAAATTATTTTTTAGTTCAGGCTGGTTAATAGTTACATTTGATAGTGTGAAATAATCTTTATTATATCCCCAAGAAAAATAAAACTCTCCTTTTCTTTCTTTTTTTTGAGCAGTACTTGTTTGTACTATGATCATGGCTAAGAATACGAGTAGATATTTTTGCATAATTGTTGGCCAGCTGGCTATTTTTACAAAGTTACTTATTAATTGAATTCATATATCAGATATGTTTTATCTCTTAACATGGCCTAGATGTTGTTGAATTTATTAATTTTATACTTGTTTTGATGCTGTAAATTACTATTACGAGGAATTGAATAATTTACAAAAATGGAAAGATAAACCTTTGAAGATTGCCACAATATTTTCTTTTGCATCTAATGAAGAACAAAGTTTAATAGGTGAAATAGTGGATGAAAATTTCGAACCTTTTGCATAAGATTTATCTATTTGATACTTGAATAAATGCACTATCCTGAACCTCAAACAAATAGGCTTTTTAAATGGAATTAGTAAAATCAAGATAAGAGCATAACACCCCTAAATACCACTACAATTATCGTTTTTTACAATTATATTAGACAATAAGCTAATATTTTAAGAACTTGTGACCTAGAACATAGAAAAATTTCTAGTAAACAATGAATTATAGACCCTATTCCCTTTTGTTTTTAATACTGTTTGTTTCCTGTTCAAAGGATACGACTACTATAAGAGCTCAGAGTTCATTAGTTGGTTATACTTCATTAGTTCCTACAATCAATAAGGGTTACCTAATTCAGCATACCTATTTCACGCTATCTTATTGTGAAACTAATAGACAAGCTGAATGGGTGGCATATAATCTAACTCCTTCCTTTATTAATGGGCCTCAAGCCAGGACGGATGATTTCAGGATTGACCCTAAGGTGAAGAATAATCCCGTAGGAAGTGGCGATTATTCTGGTAGCGGTTATGATAGGGGGCATCTTTGTCCTGCAGGGGATATGAAACTCAATTTAACATCTATGAGCGAGACTTTTTATATGTCCAATATGTCCCCTCAAGATCCGTCATTTAATAGGGGAATATGGGAGACACTTGAAAGCAGAGTAAGAACATGGGCAAATGAGAAGAACGGGGTTTATGTGGTCACTGGTCCTATTTTAAAGAACATATGTGGATCAATAAAGAACGGGACAATTTCTGTCCCTTGCTCGTATTATAAGATTGTTTTCAAAGATAATGGATCTGAGAAGATAGCCATTGCACTAATCCTGAATAATCAGGGAAGTAGCTCAAGTTTAAAGTCCTTTGTAACGAGTATAGACAATATAGAGTCTCTCACAGGGATAGACTTTTTTAGTGGTCTTACAGATGACATTGAAAATAAACTAGAATCTATTATCAATACTTCTAGTTGGAGTTGGTAAATTCTTGTATCTTCTTTTCAAATATTTCATCATAATGTTCACAATATTTATTCATTATGAATTCGCATTTCTGATTTATTAATTTATCTTCTTAATAATAGTATTAAATTGCCCTTTTTATTACATTCTTTTTGGCTATATTTATTTTCTTCTCCTTTACTTTTTTCACTTCAATATTGAAAATAAAATCGTTCTCACTAATTTGATCCGGACTTTCAATTAGTTGCCCTAATTTATCGGGGCTTTTTTTAAATTTTGTTGGCAGAAATTCTAACTGCCAAGTTTCTTCAATAGAACTTTTCGGTTTAAGAAAATTTTCAATTCGTGCAATATCATAACCCCAAGCTATTAATATTGAGTTACATGAAAATGGTTTTGTATCTTTTTTTAATTTTAAAATAAAATCAATCCCTAATTCATCTGTATTTTTATTTATTGATTTTACTGCAGATTTTAAATCTTTGAAATTATATACTGGTGTTATAAAACTTTTGTATCCCATAAAATTAATCTTTATTTTTGTTGTAGAACTAATTAAAATATTTTAACTTATCACTAAAAGTGAATATTATAAATCTTTTTCTACTAAAGCATGTCCGTCATAAAAATCAGTTGCGCTATCATATTTATAATCAATAACTAGATTATTTTCTTTATCAATAAATCCATATAAGTTTTTCAATTTCACCTTTGATAGACCATCTTGGAATTTTGTTCCTTTTGAACATTTGCGCTCAATTACAACTTCTCCATTTAAGTTTATAAAGCAAATTTTGTCTTTTGATTTATAATATGCTAATCCTTCATAGAAGAAATCGATGTCCTTGTATTTTCCTTCAATTACCTCATCGCCTTTTTTGTTCATGAATCCCATTAAGTTATTTCTAGTAAATCTAGCATATCCAGAAGTGTCGAATTGGTCAATATGATTATATTGAAAAGTATTTAATGGGTTACCTTTTTTGTCTATAAACCAACTTGCACCATTTTTAGTAACAGAAGTAAGCGAGTCTCTAAATATCCATGCAAATGAATATTGATAGGGTATAACAAGTTCGCCTTTAGTGTCTATAAATCCATACCCACCCTTGCCTTTAATTCTTGATAAACCTTCTCTAAATTCAAAAGAATTATCAAACTTAAATTCTATTACAGTTTCTCCACTAGTATTTATTCCTCCCCATAATCCGTTTTGTTTAACTGCTGCAATTCCTTCGCTAAAACCCTCCACTTCTTCGTAAATACATTCAATTTTAATTTCCCCCTTATTATTAATATAACCGTACTTCCCTTCATTTTTGACATATGCTAAATCTGACCCATAAAACCCGAAAAAGTAATCAAATGTATTTTGAGAAACTCGGTTACCTTTTTTATTGATTAAAGAATATTTCTGATCTGTATCTTGTTCTTTAACTGCTGCAATTCCATTGTCAAATTCGTGAGCAACTTTAAATTTAAAATCAATAACTTTAAATCCTTCTTTATTATAAAATCCAAATAATCCATTTTTTTTAACTAGAACTAAATCATCTTTAATTGTAGGATAGATATTATCAAATTCGCAAGATAGAATTATATCACCTTTTTGATTGATTAATCCAAATTTTTTATTTAAATCTAAGATGTGATGATAGCTATTATCATTTGTAGAAAATAGGTCATATTGACCAATTATTTTTTCATTCCCTTGTTTATCGAGTGATATTATAGATTTCATTATTTCAACATTTTAAAATATTAAATAATAACAATTAAATTTTTATTCCCAATATAATAATAAAATATTTCACCTTTTAATATTATATTATTACCCCTTTTTATTTGAGTATTTGGAATTTTACATCTTTCTATTGCTGAATTTCTAACAAAAATACAATTGTCATTATCTTTAAAGAATTCATTTTTATTTAAGGTATATGTGACAGTATTTATATTCTCATTTTTACTGGTATTTCTTGATTTGGTTTTTTTTCTGGGCTTAATTTTTTTAATTTCCTCATACCATTTATTGATTTCTTCACAACTTTCATTATCTAGAGGGTTTAAATAATTTGTATTTATTAATGTTTTTGCCTCAAAATAATTTGAGTGAAATGAAAACAATGCTTTTTCTATTTGCCAAGTTTCATATCCAATATTATTAGCTTTTGTTTTACATAAAAAATTTATTTCTTTTATACTTTCTTCTGAAAGAGATTTTGGATCTTCAACTTTAAAACAATGAGATATTTTTTCATCAATAATAATTAATGAATTCATTTTTAAATGCCTACTATAGAAATTTACATGTTTTGAAGCAAATGGTATTTGTAAATGTTTAATTGATTTTAAAATTTTGTATGATTCAAATTTCCCTTTAGATGCTTTTTCAATACCATCAATATATGTTTTTAACCAATCTGTAATATTTACTCTATCAATTCCTTGTCTGTCATATATATTATTTCCTCCTGGCCTTCCTCCCCATATTTGTATTAAATCAAATGTTTTAATAATTTGTTCTTCGTTTTCAAATTTATTTAAAAATACTTCTAATATATTTTCAAGTATTTCATTCTCTAAATCTTCATAAGTTAATGATTTAATTCTATTATACTCAGATGTAATTTTCTTTTCATCTTCAAATTGTGTAAAATAGGATAAACGCAATTTTTCATCAACATATTTTTTAAAAATTTGAGTTGCAACCGCATGATGTCTATTAATATAAGTACCGGGCTCTCTTGATTTATTAACTTCATAATTTACATTATACCAAAATTTGTAGTCGATATTGGGTAGTGTCATTTTTATTAACTTTTTGTAAACTTGAGTTATTTATTTGAAATCTAACTTCAAGTCATTATTTATATTGATCTATAACCCCCTGAGCCATTTCCTTAATATCTTTTACAAGACTTTCAGGTGAAATTACCTTCACTCCTTTGCCATATCCTAAAATTTCTCTTTTTATCTCATAGCTATTATAAACCTGTAGTTCTACTCTTAAAGCCTTGCCGCCTTTAATTAAGGTGCTTTTCTGTGTTGCCATTAATGGGTGGTACATTAATTGGTCTATTTGAGTGCCATTAAACTCAAGTACTATATCTAATGGTTTATTGAATAATTCATGATGGATTCCAAATGTGTATTTGAAATAGTCATTGGGGTCAAAAAACGTATCTGTGTGAAATTTCATATCTGACTCAATTACTTCTTTTATCTTATCTAGAGCATATACCTTTGTAATTCTTTTGTTTTCTGCATGATCATATGCAATCAAGTACCATCTTTTTCTAAACTCCTTTAATAGATAAGGCGAAAGTGTTTTATTTGATATTTCATTTGCATTTTTCCTATAAATTATTTCAATTGATTCTTCTTTAATTATAGCCTCAAATAACTGTTCTATCCATTCGTATCCCGATTTCCCAAAAGAAATTTCAGGGATAATATAATTTTTATTTACACTTGGTGATTTTGGGGCTGTTTTATCTTCTTGTAAAACCTTATTCTTCAGTTTATTGAATTTATCATATATAACAGTATTTTCATAATTCTGAAGAGTCATACGTATTAGACTTAATAATACTTCATCATTCTCATTTAAATTCAGCTGTTTAATAGAAAATTTATGATCTTCATATGAGTAGTATTTCCCTTCAATAATTTCAATTTTTGCTCCTTCAAATACTTTTGGAATAGCATTTATATCCGTGTAAATAGTTCTATCTGTTACTTTATCTACATCATCACTACGGCTATTGTTCCATGCTGCTGCAAGCTGTTTTATAGTAGCTTTTTTACCATGTTTAATTTTGTCGTCAATTTTAAAAAAACGTTTTAATTGATCTGTATTAACCCCCATAAATCATGATTTTAGTTAAAGTTAAATCTATTGATACAAATATATAAATAATTTATATGATTGAATATCAATAGGTTGTAAATTAAAATTCTTACTTGAAGTTAGATTTCTAGTCTCTGCACTAGTATTGTAAATAATTACCAACTAAAGAATTGTAATCTACCATTTAATAGTAATTCTAGGTTTAGTAATAACAAATGGTCATAATCAAGTAAAAAACAAATAATGAATACTAACAACAATTTCAAACAGGGCTACGAAAACCTAAACCCTAACCAAAAACAGGCTGTTGACACCATAAACGGTCCCCTTTGCGTATTAGCAAATGCGGGGTCTGGCAAGTCAACGGTTGTAGCTTTAAGGTGCTGTAATATCCTTCAAAAGACGGATATGAAGCCTTCAAATTTACTTGCTTTGACATTCAGCAATGCGGGGGTAGATTCTATGAAAAAGAAGCTAAAGGCTTTAATGGGAGAAGCTGCCGATCTAGTAAAAGTTTCCACGTTCCATTCTTTTGCTCATGACATTATTATTGAGAACAATGCGCCTGGAACTAAGAACAACACTTCAATCTTAACCCCAGGTCAGAGGTTCATGATTTTGGAGAAGTTGTTAGCTAATCCAAAGACTGCAGGAACCTTTTATGATATTAAACCTGCATCTGCGAAAAAGCTACATTCACTGCATAGCATCTTTAGTTTATTTAAAAAAGAATGCATCACTAATGAAAATATTATCTCCTACACCAATCAATGTTTGGAGTCGATCCTTCCGTATGAAGAAGAATATTTATTAAAAAAGGGTGGGTTAAATGCAGAAGGAAAAAAACTAGCTAAGAAAATAGAAGATTTTAGTAAGTCCATTATTCCGTTATACGAAGAGTATCAAAATATTTTAGAAGAAAAAAGTAAGGTAGATTTTCAGGATATCTTGAACGATGCGGTTTATATATTAGAATCAAAAGTTGCATTGAGACAAACATTACAAGAGCGCTATCAATACATCATGGTTGATGAATTCCAGGATTGTAATAAAATAATGGTTGCGTTACTTGGCTTATTAATA